>Ga0247611_10002991_pt1 | contig 25957 bp, 52 predicted proteins | sample 177DNAGHGhighgp2_FD_192422 | JGI IMG/M metagenome (GOLD analysis project Ga0247611, IMG submission 192422) | Sheep rumen microbial communities from Palmerston North, Manawatu-Wanganui, New Zealand - 1770 DNA GHGhigh gp2 | ecosystem: Host-associated > Mammals > Digestive system > Stomach > Rumen... | reverse complement strand
CTCGGTTACTCCAATCTGGTACATAATCCTTATCATAGCAATATTTGAATCGAGTTAACTTCATAAGGAGTGTGAGTTTATTCATAAACTGCTTAATAAATTTAGATTCGTCAGGAATTCGACCAGCATATTCCCTCATAAGCAGTGTTGGGTAGTTATCCCATGCGCTAAAGTCCCATTCTGAAATTTTAGTATTGCGAATATCTTCCAGTTCCTTCTGAAGTTTAGCCATCTGTTCTTCGACATCCCTGATTCGCTCATTCTTCTCCGCTTCTGTCATTTTCATTTTCCTCCTTGATTAAATCCATATATCTACGAACCGACGTGCTGCCATTTACCTCAACCTCAGCTATAGCGTACTCTCCTGCTATGTGTGAAATAAATTGCTTAGCTGCATACTCAGAGACAAATACAGCAACTATTATGCCTCTACCTAATGGCGTTGGCGTGTATACTACATAATTACGTTCACCCATGTTTCAGTCCTCCTTGATTATATCATAATAATATATTACATCTTCTAAAACATCATCTAATAGCTCTCTTTCAGTTCTTCCTTTAGCATTACTGCCGAAATTACTGGCAATTCGCCTTAAAGCCTTCTTTAAAAGTGCGTTTTCTTTTTCAAGCTTTTCCACATAACACTCAACAGCTTTTGGTATTAATTTTTCATTCATTCTCAGTCCTCCGTACAGTGGTGTGTCTGAAACACTTGTAATAAAACCTATTTCGACTTTAGCAGCATTAATGCCACTATTATAATCATTCGTTGCTACCGAACCATCACTATTCTTGGTAAAGAGCTTATTGATTCTCTCTATTACTTCTTCTCTGTCGATATATTTAGCCATTAATATTCACCTCGATAAATCATATCTAAAGCTATGTTTGTAATTGTTGTACATACAAGCTGAAAGCAGATACGAGTAGTATGATTGCATTCACAACAATCAAGAAGAATTGTTTTCACGTAATCATCGGGTGTCATTGTTAGTTCTCCTCCACACATAAGTAATCAAGTAAATCGTCACAAACCTGCTCAAAATTGGCAAAGTCAATATTTTCAAGTATGGTTGTATTGTCTGTACTTTCATCACTTATGCTATCTTTAATGATGCTTACAAGGTTGTATAACTGTCTTGGTTTTTCCTTATCGCAATAATCTTTAATCTTGCACATCGTTAGCCCTCCTTATTTCATTCTCACGTTGAATTTCTTCTTTGGTCATTTCCGTCGGCTGTCCTTATATTTTCATGTTCTATACCAATTTTCTGTGTGACAATTAGGACATTTGCAATAGTAATGAGGGTAAACTGTAGAACAATAACCATATTCTTTATCGGAAGCAACATAACCACATCCACAGCACGGACAATCAAAACGTTTACCTGTGGACTTCTCATTGTCTGTCTGTTTACCTAGTTTAATAATTTTCATTTTGTACCCTCCTTAGTGGCGTTTACTATACTACGATTAAGCATTGCTTCATTTTCTGCAATACGTGCAGCTATACCCTTTTCTAAATCTCTTAAAGATTGAACATCTGCTCTACGTTCCTTTGGAATCTTCCGCTTGATTACTTTCTTGTTTATTGCCTTAAGAGATTTATACAAGGCATTCATTTCACCTCTGTATTCATCACGATGTATATCAAGATAGTCTTTTGCAGCTTCTGCTACTATTCCACAATCTGATTCCATATCGGCAAGTACGGTTTCAACAGGTATTAAATCTTCCATAGTATTTCCCCTTTAATTCATCGTATCGGATATTAAAGTTATTCGCTCTACCTCTAAGTCTGTTCCACAGTTAGAACATTTTTAGGAACAAATATCCTCGTTGTACCACTCGACAAAAGCATTTGGTCTTTCTGGAGTTACCATATTTATCAGCTCTTTAGTTTCAATGACTTACATAAATCTAATGCTTTACCACCCAAAAGTTGCTTAAAAGCATTTGATATGGATTTCTTAATTTCTTTATCCCAGCCCCAAAAAGTAATAGGCTTCTCATCATCTACCCATTCAAACTGCTTATGATGTTTATTGAATATCAGACTATTAAGTCGTTCACCCTTGTAATAAATATCAAAGCAAGTTTCACTGTAAGAACAATAGTAGGTAAAAAATTTATCAATATTGGGACTTACAATTTCATAAAATTTTTTCCAAAAGTCCAAAGAATTAGGATTGATAGCTGTTACCTGTTTATTCATACTTAAACTCCTTTCTTAAAACGCTCTATTTTTCCATTTTCTTTAATTTCGTTTATTTATCAAGCTTATATGTATGCAATATTTGTATTACTACCACTCTAAGGATAGCAGACAATAGAATGTGATAGCTAAACAGCCTATAGAACCAGCTATGAAAATAATATAGAGTAATTTTTCCAATAGATTATATAATTTTTCCAATAGATTATATACAGTTCTCATACTAACACCATCCTTTCTTACTGTTACACACTAAAATAGTCGTATGGTAGAATATAAGTATATATGCTCCGATATTTTTCACATTTATCCACCTTCCATACTTCTTTATGGTCATGGGCATTGCAATAAGATTCTGAATAATTATCAGCTGGACTTTCTAATACGTGATAGTGAATACAATCCCTGCACTTTTTATCACTCATTCTGCTCACCCGCTTGATTAAATTCTACACCGTTCATTTGGCATATTTCCTCCATTGTATATAACGGTTTATCTCTTTTAGGTGTTTTAATACCTCTTTCTACCTTTGCCCCACACTCAGGACAGAATTTCGGTTCATATTCATAGTGCTGTTCGTCAATATATCCGTCGTTGTCCTCGTCGATAACAACCTGGATATAGTCTTTCAGGTATACCCCACACTTTTTGCAGATAAACTCGTTTGGTACTATTGCCATGTTCTCAGTATCAACAACAAGTGGTACGTCTGTTGTAGGCAAGCTCTCAATGAAGTCTGTAATTTTGTCAATAGTGTTGTTTACAGTTTTTATAAAATATAAAAATTATTAAAATCACTTAGATTATGTATAAATTGTTATTGGTTTTGGCAATAACTATATTATACAACACAATATTATAAAAGTCAAGTTAGTTTTGATTATTTTATAAAAATTACACAATATAATTATTAAAAATTTGTAAATAATACGTATTGACTTTTATGTGTGAATATGTTAAAATTTAATTACAGTAAAAATTTGCGGTTAGGGTTTTTACTGGTTTAAATTTAATAAGATATTGGCAGATTAAATCTGTTAATATACATATGCCATATATGAAAGTTCTAACCGCCTTTTGTATATGGCATATTTTATTTTAGAAAGGTGGTGAATACTTATGCAATTAGTAGAAAAACATATTGTGAATAATGGTAATGAAAATTATAAGGAATTAGATAATCTTTGTTTTCTTAGTAAAAACCTCTATAATGCTACATTATATGCTGTGAGACAATATTATTTCAATAATAAGGAATATCTAAATTATAATGCTGTAAACAAACAATTTACACATGAAAAACAAGTAGATTATTGTGCATTACCAAGAAAGGTAAGCAAAATGACACAGCAACTTGTGGATGAAAATTTTAAATCTTTTTCAGTCTGTTTAAAAAGAAGCAAAAGGGTGCATATGATAAGCCAATAAAAATTCCAAAATATTTACACAAACAAAAAGGTCGTCAAGTTGTAATGTACCCCGAACAGGCATTATCCTTTAAGAAAAAAGGATTTGTTAAATTATCCCAAACTAATATTTATATTAAAACTAATAAAGAACACATAAACTTTGTTAGAGTTGTTCCTAAAAATGGGTATATTGTTTTGGAAGTTGGTTACAAAGTTTCTGATTCAGAGCCTCAAGAAAATAACAACAATTATGCTTCTATAGATTTAGGAATTAATAATTTAGCAACAATTACATCTAACGTAACTAAACCTATAATTATTAATGGCAAACCTGTTAAATCCATAAACCAGTTTTACAACAAAAAAGTCGCCGAACTAAAATCTGATTTGGATAAACGAAATTCTAAATCCACAACATCCAAACATATAAAAGCCTTAGGAAGGATAAGGGATAATAAAATTAATGATTATTTCCATAAATCTACACACTATATTGTGAATCATTTAGTTTCAAATAACATAAATACCTTAATTATAGGGTATAATAAAGAATGGAAACAAGACACAAATATAGGAAAAGTTAATAATCAGAAATTTGTAGAAATACCTTTCCTAAAGTTTGTACAAATACTTGATTATAAGTGTAAACTTCGAGGAATTACTGTTGTTTTACAGGAAGAATCTTATACATCTAAATGTTCATTTGTTAACCAGGATTTTATACCCACCTTCGGGAAAGATGATAACCTTTATAACCCTTCCGGTAAACGTATTAGACGTGGTTTATATGTGAATAGTAATGTACCCATTCATAATTTAAGTCAAATTAATGCCGATGTAAACGGCTCTTATAATATTTTAAGAAAATTCCTAACTAAAAAAGAAGTATGGAACGAGAATATCTTCTCTGACTGTATAGAGGTGTGCAGTACGCCAGTAATTAAGTCATTTTAATAAATGTCTTAATTCGAATAGATTTTTATATTATTTATAAAAATCTAAACTGCTGTCTCGTCAGCATTATTCCATATGTCGTTACATTTAGATAGCACTACTTCTCTGTTTATATATTCAGCCATTCTCGACCTTCCTTATGTTATCGAGTTGTTGACGCAACTCTTTATTCTCTGCTTCCAGTTTTTCAACTTTGTCAATAAGTTGATTAATCGTGGATACGCAACTGTTCACCATTATAGCAACGTTGCGGACAGACTGAGGCAGACCCAGTCGTCCAACACTTCCTGATAAATAATTCAGCTTCTTAATCATTTGTATCACTGTCCTTCGGTGGTTCGGGGAGTGGCATCCAGCGAGTAACAAAAGATTTACCAAACAAATGCATGCCATCAATATCCAATCTGCCCCAACATTCACGGCGTTTGTCAAATTTCATTTCTAAAACCATTTTATCAACGGTACATGCAATAACTCGTTCTCCATCATTTGGAAATTTATTCTTAACGCTTATCCACCTATCAACAGGCTGTATGTCTGTAGCAGGAAAATCCATGATTGTCCCAATAACAACATCATGGTAAGAACAACCTGTTGTAAGACATAAATGTCGTATAATCTCTTCTTTGTTTATGTATTCATCCACAATACCACTTCCTATAGAATTATTCTTTTATCAGTTACCATAAATCTTCGGAAATTAATTCAGGTATCTTTCCAAATTCTCTTGCTTTGTCCTTATCGTGTTTAATCCTTGCACAAAGTTGTCCATTTCTAGAAGCCATAATATAAGCATCGTGACGATTTAGAAATTCATTTTTATGAGTTACAAAGCCTTGTTCCAGTTCTTCAAAGTCATCCGGCTTAAAACCCATTTGCTGTAACTGGTTGTATATATCACCGTGTCTTACTCCGCATAAAATAACTTCATTATTATTAATTAGCATTTTGCAAGCCGCCGCTATTATCATTCTACATCACTTTCATTCAAGTCCATTCTTGCTCCACAATGAGGACAATATTCATAAGATTCCGATACTTTATCATATTTATCAGTAGATTCTTTCTTACAAACAGAGCAATCTGCTTGATATACGTCAAATACATCATTGTAAAACTCACATACCCACCGCCCTCGCTTTACAGGTTGTACGTCTGTGGAGGGAATGTTTGCAAGGTATTCAACAGGCACAACGTCAATATTACCATAGTCCTTTGAGTATACCCGTATAATTTCACTATGTAATAGAGCATCATTTCTACTTATATATTCAGCCATCTACTTTACCTCCTTATCTTTTCTTAACCTTTTCGTACAGTTCCATAATTTCTTCAACAGTGATTCTTGCTTGACAATTAAAACTATTAGTCATTTTTCTGAGTTCTCTGTAGAAAATAGACGCATCAAGCTCGTTATCAAAATTAAATCGCATTTGAATTTCTATATCATTATTACCCATTGATATAGATACAGAATCGGAATAACAGCAACAGCTTGCAATATAGTACAGTGTGGACTGACTTCTTCCGTACATCATCTCATATGCTCGTCGTGCTTTCTGCAAGTTGCTGTTCATCATCTCAGGCGGAATAAAATAGCAATCAGGGTCGTTTTCCCCAAGTGTGGAGCAATAACAATATTCCTCTTCATAGCATATAGGCTTTCCGTTGATTTCAGTGTGTGTTTGTGCTATTTTTCTAATTATATCGTGCTTTCCGCACATTGGACATTTCTCAGCCATTTACTCTCCCTCCTCAATTTCAAAATGATATTCTTTATCATTAACAGTTATGTAAATTTCTTTCACATCGCCGTTCTCAGAGATTACCTTTGTCTTATCATGGTCTATAGATTTGAGTAATGGGATGTAGGTATCAAAAAATGTACCATCCAGTTTGTATATAGCAACAAATGCTGCAACTGCACCGGCAGCTATGAATACAATTATTACAGTAGCTATTGCTGTATCAAGCAAATCGTACTTTGCCGCTAAAAATACAAACATAGCAGCTACAGCTAAACATAGAATACCCACAAAAAGAATAATTTGTGTCATAAAATATCAACTCCTCAAATCACTGTCGGTTTAGTTTACACAAAACACAATAGGTAATACATGCGAGCATTGTACTACCTATTACACACTTCCACCTATCAAGACAATCATCGTCAGATAATCTAAGTTTGCCAAAATAGTATCTGCATAGTGCCATACTACAACTCATATCTATACAAGCACAAATAAGGATACATAGCCAAGCACATATGGTTATAATCATATCTTCTGTTTCTTGTGACATATAAATGGATAAATTGTACAAACCACTCATTTCTGCATTCCTTTCATGTATCTTTCCAATACAATATAGCGATGTATATTTTCCGCATCTGCTATGATATTATCCAAAGTTGTATTAATAGAACCTATTTCAAAATTTTCGCGAATAAATCGTTTGAATTTACCCATATCATAATCGTCTATCTCATCAAAGAAATCTGCAAGAATTTCACGAACTTTCGCATTATGCTCAGCAAAACCTACACCATAAACCTTATGGTAAGGCTTAAAATATACCCAAGAATCCAATACAAATTTATCGTAGTTTGCTTGTAGTTCAAGGGCCTGTTCATCTGTTTCCAGATAATGTATCGCCTTTGCTTTAATAGCTTCCAGTTCAGGAATATCTATTGTTCCACCTTCAGGAAGAACTTCTTCCATAAACTGTTGAAATTTTTCTTCTCCATCTTCAGTATCTAAAAGATGAGCCCAGACATGACCGTGTTTTTTAAATAGGTCCGTATCCTGCTGAAACAAAATAGTTACCAGGAGACGAACCATATTTTTAGGTGATTCAATTTGAAAATGAAGAGATTCTGTCTTATCTATAGTAGTGTTAGTTGCATTTGTCATAAACATACACCTCCATAAACCTCAGCATAATTACCTTTACTTACAATAATATTATACAACACAATACGTAAGAAGTCAAGTGTTTTCTAGGTGTATTTATAAATTTTTATTTTTTAACTTATTATATACAACTTCCGTTTTTGTTTGATATATCTTCTGCTGTACCTCCAATATTTAGGTAGATTCATTATTTGCCTTAGCAGCATTCAGGGCTTTTACAGCATCCTGCACGGATACATAATATCCTACGGTTTTTCTATGACCATTTACTGTTAGTCTTACGTGCCATTTGCCTAATTTCTTGTTAAAATATATTCCGGGTGGAATTTTCTTAATGATAAAATTTTCTTTTCGATAGTCAAGCTTATTTCCATTTACAAATGTCCAAGCATAACCTCTATGTGCTTTAAGAAGAACATCTGTTATTAATGTAGTCTTTTGATTATATCTTCCGAAAAGCCTACCACTATTTTTATGAACACTCCAACAAGTATCCTTTATTAGAGGATAATCTTCTTTATCTATATAAAATAATTCTCCTTTGCTTGTATGTCCTATATAATATTCTCCCATATCATCATATATGAGCTGCTTTGATTGATTGATATACTTCCAAGGTCTATTATTTTTGATAGCATCACTGAGATGTTTCGACCGTAAACAACCACATGATTTTGTAGTTCCTAAGAGTAGATGGTCTATTCTTATTGGCCGAATGGTGTGTTTCTCACAAGAACACCTACACATAAGTCGCTCATATGCATGACCATTATTATAATATGGTTCAGCCGGACCTATTACTTCCCAACGACCGAACATCGTGCCTACGGTTCTTGCGTTATGCCTCAAACCATCTGTGCTTTTAGTACGCATATCTATACTCTCCATTTCAGTAAATCTAAATTAATGAATCTTCTATATGAAATTACTGGCTGTTCATCAAACTCCATTTAACTCCTACTCGTTGGTGTACTCAAAGCCGATTTTTAAGCCCCTTCCCTTTCGGTGCAACGGACGGCTGCCTCCACATCGTAAACGTTATTGATGTAGTCATAGCTGGAGCACCAGTTTAAATCATACTTCAATAGTTGTTCTTACAACAATACCTGTATTTTGCTCTATGTAATCGATTATTTCAGTCACAGCAGACATTCGAGCCTGAATTAGAGGTTTTACATCATCACTTACTTTATAATACTTGCTATACACATCTAATTCGTACCAATCCAAATAGTCTGCTATAAGCATTAATAAATCATGGTCATTCATACGGTTATTCATTTTAACATCTCCCAATAAAACATTATTCTTTTGCTATGCCGTCATCTTTCCCACTTGAATCTAATTCAAGTTTAGCAACACAAGGTGAAGAAATATACTTAGCACCCAGCCCATATTGATTATCTATTATGTAGTATGAAAAAAATTCTTGAATCCACTCGTCGGTAATAATAAAGAAATCATTTGATTCTTTAGCGTGGTCAAGAATGTAAAAACAAGTCTCATAAATGTTTTTATTTATATCGCCGTACTTCCACTCTTTATCATATCTAAAACTTAGAGAAATATTTTGATTTATGATGCCAATATCACTACCCTGTTTTCCTTCGACTTTAAAAGGAACCTGATAAAGCATCACTATCTTTTTTAAAAGATAATCCTTAGAATCTCCAAGTTTACTCAATACAGTCTCTCTTATCCCTTGCTTAGGTATAATTATCTGTCCCCAACTAAAAGAAACATTATCAATACCTCTTGTAAAAGGATATTCTTTGGCTCTTTCAAAATCGTAGGGAATACCTATAAACTTTAAAATTTCATTAAAGCAATAATATTTCTTATCTTCCATCGGTTTCTCCTCAATAAAAATTGTTATAATCATTTCTGTTCTTCAATCATTTTCTTTACAATTTTTACAAATTTTGTATAAGGCATATTTTCACTGTCCAATAACTGTTCAGCCTTTGTACAAATCGAATTAGCTTTTTCTTCTGGCAAAGTTAAAATTTTCCTATATAAATTTGTAAGTGTATATGTCATATAATTATTAAATTCCATTATATTAGTATCCCTCTAAAATGATATAATACTGACCCTCACTTCCATCTGCTTCGGTGAAGAATATAGCTGTTTCACTTACAGCAGTCTTCTTACCGAAATCATCGAAGAAATGAAGTTCATCAAATAACTGCTCTGTAGTATATGAAAGGATATCAGCATCGTACTTGCAGTCATCAACTTCTAACTGATTTTGTACAGCATCTAATACTCTTTCTACGGACTCTTCAAGAGTCATATCCTCTGAATAATGAAAAGTTGTCTCGAACTCACCGTTGTACTGTAAATCAAGATGTTTGATTTTAGCAGAAAAAAGATAACCCTTACCTGCTTTCTCAAATGCCTTTCGTTTCTTTACAGATAGTATTGGTTTATGCTGACTCATATACGTCTCCTGTTTCCACATATCAAGTTCATTTCGGAGTTTATCATATTTCTTCTAATAAAATGTAACTTTCAAGCATAAAGTTCTATGTGTTTGCGATATCCAATTCCAGAAATCGTAAACTTATATACCACCTTATCCATAAGTGGGTTGGTTGTAACTAAATATGCTCTCCCTTCTGTAAAGTCAAGTGTCAACGTATTTTCGTTATCTTCCTTGTCATATACCTCAATATCTCCAGAGTGATTTTTATAGAAAGACACGATATAAGTCATCGCTTCTGTTACTGTTTTTCCTAAAATGTTCGCACTCATTTCAACGCTCCCCCATTAGATATAATTTCTAACATCTACCACAACAGTTCCTTCTTCAACAATTGTAGCACAAGAGTTAGGTATGGATGTTATATTTTTATAAGGTATAGGTCTCTGAAATTCATTTTCTTTAAGGATAATATCTCCACCGCGCAACAGCGATAAGAAATCTAACCAGTAAAATGTTTCACTACCAAATGACTGGTCACAGGCAGTAAGTTTAATTTTGTAAGGTGGATGTTCTTTATCATTCATATTAACAAGAAATTCATCTTCATTAATGTAGCACTCCGTCCATTCTTCTTTGTTGTTAACTCCGTTATAAGTTTTGCCAAAATAAGTAATGCCTATAAAGGGTAAACAAATTAAGTCTTTTCTTACCATCTTAACAAAGAATCTGGAATTACGGTCAATTGTAACCGTTTTTGTTTCTGTTTTCGATACCGCAATTTTAACATCCATAGAACAATAATCTCTCATAATATCTACCTCCATAAACTTTGGAATAATTACTTTTCTTACTATAATTATTATACAACATAACACATAAAAAGTCAATAGGATTTAGAAAATTTTTTATTTTAATTATTCACATTACAGAGGAAACAGGAGCACATATCATCTATTCAGTTTGCAATATTCTTCTACTCTTTCTATAAGTTCTGTTTCACCGTCTTCACAAAATGCTGCGAATATAGACTTAATCGTAGCAGGTTCTACTAACTCTAAAGATTTCTCAAGAACACAATATCCAGCCCATAAAGGTTCATCAAACCGAACATAACAAAGAGAATTTCCTTCTTCCATTATTGTGGGTTCGTATTCCTGAAAAATAGCTGTTTCTCCCACATATCTACCGTGCAAAGCATCGTCTTCCGTAATGTTAGTAAGTTTCACAATGTCTCCGCTTTTGAATATTCTTGCCATATAAATTCCTCCTATTTATCTTCGTCATCGTAGCAATAATACATCTCGTCTGGGTCTTCTTTGACACGTTCCTGGCAACTCTTCATAGACGCCTGTTCCGGTGTGAGGTCCTTGTACAATTCCTCATACCAATCCGGATAGCAATATTTTATATATGCCGGGTCGTTTATACAGTCTGAATACCCTCGAGGACAAGTTGGTTTATACAACATTTTCTGAGAATGTAAACATTTATTGTACTAATATTTATTAAAAAATTAATATAAATATTAAAAATTTTAATAGATATCGTGTTTACATACGTAACTTTCTCCAATAGCTCGAAAACTAATAGAACTCAATTTATTTCTGTAAACCTTCTACAGTTAGAAACAAAGATGTAAAACCTTTATTTTTAGCAACTGTCTACGCTCGTACAAAACGTGATTAGATTAAAGTATCCAATAAACTTATCATTTAATAATTAAATTCCCATACAAGATAAGAATTGTTTATTTGTAGTTAATTTTTCTTGTTTTAATTCTTGTATTTTTAAATTATGTAAATTTAAAAAGTTATTATATTTTCGATTACATAAATCAATGTCAAAACCGTCTGAAGTTTCATTTACATTACTTATAAGAAATGCCGAATATAAGTCACGCTGAACAGGAATATTGTTAATTAAATTCCATCGTCGGGATAATGGTTTTTTATTGTATGTTCTTGTTATATGATTAAATTGACTTGCTTTACATTTTTGAGTATTAATTTCATTTAAATGTTTATCGTTATATATTAACTTACGATTTATTATAGTTAATAATGTGGAAGGCGCACGATTTCCTATAGATTTGCCAAATCGTTTCTTTCTTTTACATCTTCCATCTTTTTTATATTCGGTGGGTTTTTTACTTCGTTTGGCAAGTCCTGCAAAATTCATTTCTTCTACATAGAATTCATTTCCTAAAGATAGTATATAATTACTTAGATGATTGTGAGATAATTTACGCATAACAATTTGTTTTCTATAGATTTCTCGGAGCTGTTTTTGCAGTTTTAAATATCTATGAGAATTTACCCATTTATCCTTATTGCCTTTTTTATAAGTGCCATCCTCATTATATTTATTAGGGTTATTAGCTCTTCTACTTCTATCCATTTTACGAAGTATTCTATTTCTTTCTTTTTCAAGTTCTTGAACACCTTCTGCTAACTCTATAAGTTCCACAGAAGAATCAGAAGAAATAGCTATAGTAGAAGTTCCAATATCAATTCCTACTCTACCCCTACCTAAAGGATATTGACTTTTAACAGATTCACCCTGAAATAATAATTGAACATAATACTTATATTTTCCACGTATTTCTTTACGAACTATTTTACAAAATTTTAATCTGTCCAAGTTAGAAAATAAATTTTGTTCTATATATGCCTTAGATTTAGGAGATGTAGGAAACTTAATTTTAAGAACTAATCCTGTCCAACTAATAGTATCGGCATTATTAAAAATAATACCTTGATTACGGTCATTACTACTTAATGAGGTAAATGTTCCAAATTTTTTAAAATGAACGTTTTTACCACCCATATAAAATAAAGAAGATACAGCTTTCCAAACACGAGAAGCAATATCCTGAACAATACGGGAATGTAAATGACATTTATAACGATGTTGCATTAATTTAACATCATTTTTAATATCAAATTCTGTTAGTCTCCAATCTGCCCTTATTTGATTAATTTGTTTCCATATATCTTTATCTGTTTTACTATCACCTGTTAAATCTTTGTAAAGATTACGATAAACTTTTGTTTTCTTCATTTCATTATAACGATTTAAAACAATATGTAATAAAGCATTATAAATTTTTCTGCCACATTCTAATCTTGTATCTATAATATCTTCTTGATATCTTTCCGTAGCTAATGGCAATTCGATGATAAAATAATTTTTAGTATTTGACTTACTCATTTACATCATCCTCATTGGCAATAATCTCTTTTAATTTAGCCTGATTACGTTTAGAATAAAGTTTCATAGAATAACAATGTAATAGACTAATAATTTCTTCAAATATTTCTTCCGAATCTAATTTGCTATTACCAACTTCGGACATTACTATTATTTGAGTGTTAAATCTTAAAAATAAATGTTTAAATAATTCAAAACCAACTCTGGATAACCTATCTTTATAACTAATAACTACCTTATCTACTTTACCGGCAATAATTTCATCAAGTAAAGTAAAGAAATCGTTTCGATTCTCAAATGAAATACCGCTTGCAATATCTGAGTAAATACCACTTAAATTATACCCATTCATAAAACAAAATTGTTTTAACATTTCAATTTGATTTTCAAGGTCTTTCTTTTGCTTTTTAGTAGAAACTCTAGCATAAATAACAGTTTTACGCTTACAATCTTTATTTAAAAACTTATAAACATCTTCTTCATTATAATCATATCTGCCATTAGGTAATTCTGTAACCCCAATAGTACCGTTTTTAACATATTTAGTAAGTGTGGGTCTTGTAATTCCTAATATACGTAAAACATCTTTAGTTTTCATAAATATACCTCATTTGTAAAAAATAATTAATACAACATATAAATTTTTAATAATTTTTATGTTGTATTAATTATAACAGATATATTAGCAAATGTCAATTGTTATTTTTAACAAAGTTTTTAATATTATTTTGTAAAAGTTAGTGATTTAGTGTATATAATTAGGATTGTCGCTACATTTTTGACATATAGTTTCATCCTCTATTATACAATCGGAACAATAAACTCCCATTAGGAACCTTCCTTTCTTACTTCAGACATAACTTTCTCCGTCTTAACGATTATATACTGAGTTGAGTTATTTTTTCGAGACTGCCAAAGGTTAAAACTGAATTTGGCAACTTCCACAGAAGTGGCCGCTACAAAACAATAATGCCATTCAGCATTAGGATTTCCTTTTTCTCGGTACGTCAATCTATACGTTTTCTTGTTTACCATATTTGCTATTCCAATAATGTGCTACGGTATGTACAAGACGTACATAGATAAGACATAGAATAACGATAAATAAAATCGGCAAACCAATGGGCCACCCTACGGAAGATAGGATAATCAAGGGCCAGTCATCATCACCGTACTCGTCAGACTGTAACCTTATTGTATATCCCAATCTTTTGGATATTGGGAATATAAGAAACAGTCCAAGAAGGCCGATAACTATATAAGCAAGCGCAATTAAACATATATACAGTGGATTCATGATATCACACCAACCTTTCCAACCAATTAGGATGACAATAAGAAGTTATCACCATTTTTGCAATGTTAAAAGATACCACAGTTCCTATATACTTATACTCCCAGCTTGGATAAAGTAATTCTTCTACTTTATAGAATTTGTCATTAGTTAGTGTTATATTGAACTTTCTGTTTTCAAGTTCAACTGTCCAAAGTCCGGTTGAAATTTCGATAACCTTCAACTGTATCACTCCTTGTTCTTGGCATCCTCTTTTGCACGTTCCTTCAAGTAGCATTTGGGGCACATACATTTGCCGTTTAGCCAAATCATCTCACCGTAAAGTGTCTTACCATTACACCACTTACAGATAACAACTTTGTTCATTTCATCTTCATAATTCATTTTATAAGTTCTCCTTTGGGGTCAATATTAGTAAGAAACTCAGCACATTTTGTAGCAATATCAAGGTCATCAAAATAAACAATAGGTTCTATCATATCGTAAACGAAATCTGTATCGTATTTAGACTTTTTAACATCATAGTAGATATAGTATTTGTCGTCAGTATTTGACCAATCAGGTTCATAATTCTTTTCGTTACTCCACTTAAATGCAAGCAGTATGTCATAAAACTTTTTCAACTTAGCCGATTTGTTTGCATAGTCTTTTCGCATATAATTGCAGTAAGGGTTAAAGTTGTTAGGTAAATACTCTCCGACCCCACTTACAACCTCCCCATGTACGTTTATCCAGTAATTTTGAATATCTGTGTCCCCTGCATCCTGTATATACATTTTTAAGGCTTCGTCAGTAGTAATTGACGACGATACGTTGTGCTCTTTGTTTATTTCTTCAGCAAGTTTATTAACCTCAGCAAGAAGTTCATTCATCTTGTCAATTTTCTCATTAATATTCATATCATACACTCTCCTTAATTATGTGAAAACTATCTTCTCCAGGTATAAGTCCTAAGCTTCTACCATCATCAAATTTACAATGAACAGTACCTATGTCATCTACCAACTCAACGGTACCACAAGTACCTGCTGGTATAGGGTGTGGGTCATTATCCATATTATCCACGCATATACGGGTTCCTTTAGGAAATGTGTTCTTATAGTATTCAATTCTTTCGTGCTCCATAAATCCGCCGAACATATAAATCCTCCTTTCTATTTATCTATAACTCTTGACCCTAATACCAGAACTCCTTCCGGGTCTATCTGATTGAGCCAGTCAGCACATTTTTGTGCTATACCCTCAGAAGAGAAATATACCATAGAACATGACCAATTGACACAACAAGATATATCATACTGACCATAAAAAGAATCATACGATACACAATGTCTCACGTCATCCACTGACCAATCCGGTACATAGTCTCTATCATAACACCACTTGAAAGCCAAAAGCATATCAGTAAACTTCTTCATCCTTGCCGCTTTTTCTGCATAAGTGTCATTATTGTAATTGCAGTATGGGTTGAAGCTGTGTGGCCTATAATCATCCACGCCACTTTGAACTTCTCCGTCAGAATTCACCCAATACTGAGTTAAACCGCCTTTTATATCATTTATGTAGATACTAAGCATATCCGCATCATCTGTTTGTTCCTTGTTTATTTCTTCATTTATTTCTTTTGCTAAGTTGTTAACTTCTGCCAACATTTCATTCATCTTTTTAACTTTTTCTTCAATAGTCATATTACAAATTCTCCTTAGTTATTAACCATTCACAGTCCTTCCGGTATCCCTATATGACATAAAACTCGTCAATGCCTCTCTCACCCCACAATCAGGGCAAATAGGTGTCTTATTGTCCTTACGTGATATAGCAGGATAGCCTTCGTATTTATTACCACAGATAGGACATATGCCAAAATGTGCTAAAACCCAACTTTCTTTAGGTGTAAACTGATTTACCATATCAACCCTCCTTATTTTCCTTCATACCTATCCCTATAAGTGTGTCACATCTCTTGCGTAATTCTGTAAGTTCTTCTAACATCTTAAAACTCTTTTCAAACTGCTTCATATAGTCCAGTATATTTACCTTCTTGGGATTTAATACTGTACTGGTTAATGTTAATGTATCAGAAACTCCGTTCTTAGTAACTCGGAACTCAGCTCCGGACGTATTATATTTAGTAAGTGTACCTTCGAATCCATTATCTATGAGCCACTTCACAGCTTTAAGTGTAGACGGGTCAAAATCCTTATGTGTTATACTTACATCAATAGCGCCGTAGTCGAAAAAATCTATAACGGCACCACAATTTGGGTACTTCTGTTCTACCTCTTTAACAATGGCTATATTAGGCACATCTAATGCTTCCATATATACTTTCACGCATCTATCATTATCTTCTCTAAATACACAGACTCTTTTCATATGTATTTCCTCCTATAACATCTCGGTGTTGGAACATTCCAGCATTTATTATAAATATTATACAACACTTTATTGTAAAAGTCAAGTATTTGCCGTAATTTTTATTTTTTAACAAAGGATTTAATCATTCCGTAAATATATCGTCACTATCATCCGTATCTGTAGCATTTGCTGCCTCTGCAAAAGCACCGCAATGCATTATAGGAAAAGGTGAAGCACAACCCACAGCGTTCTCGTCATCCCTCCAGTATGAACAAGTTCTACAAGCATCTGTTAAGAACCCCTCAAAGCAATTCTTCATATAAACACTCCTCCTTATTTTATATCGTTTTCGAAAAACTGTACAAGCTCTGCGTAAGTAAGTTCTGTACAATTACGGTTCGGAAAATAATTGGAAATTGGACAATTATCACAACTGCCATTCCTATCATGGCAAAAATATGAAAAGGTACGGTCTAAAAGGTAATTAAGAAATCCGGCATTTACAGTGACGGTTTCTTTATCATCACCATAAAAATAGTTTGTGTCATTTCTTTTATCCATCATACTATCTGCCTCCATAAAACCTAGAATAATTACTTTTCTTACTATAATTATTATACAACATAACACATAAAAAGTCAAGTGTTTTTGCATATCTTTTTATATTTTAACAAAAAAAAAACACCTCCATAAACAGAAGTGTTTTTATATTGGTTTTAACATTTCATAAGTCCAAGACATACAGGAAGATATTCCGTACAGAGAATATACCCAATGTGAAAATTTATTGTTCACAAAAACCTGTTTACAGTATTGTATTTTAAAAACCTTGCCGAGGTATTTAGACATTGGAATAGAAAATATTTCCTTTCCGTAGTGATTAGATACGATTAAGTCATCTTTAACTCGTACAAGGTCTCCAGGTTTAAATAAAGAAAAACTTAAACTGTTATCTTTCATAACAACTCCCTACAAAGCATTTTAAATCTGTTTACTCGATAGTCATAATCAAATGTTAATTTTCTGTCTTCTATTCTAGCATAATTATCTGAAATCCAATCCAAACATTCTTCCGGTGTTGGGTATTTACAAAGAGCACAACCGGATTCTATGTCTGTAGCAATGCATAAAGAATTATCTTTAGAAAAGTGAAAACCTATCTTAGTACCGTCCGATAACGTGCCTATGTATCCACTTACCTGCATTATCGGACAACTAAGGGAATTTTCTATTTTTTGTATGTAAAATTCTCCAAGTTTATAGGATTCCAGTACCATTACAAATTCTCCTTCGCACAATACCGATTTATTCAAATTTTTTACCTGTTCGTCTTAACATAATTTCGGAATTACAATCACGAATTGTAAATTCGTTATCGCAAGCTTCACAGAATAATTTAAGAGGTTCCTCATTAACAACTTCTCCCTTAGTTGACTTATTAACGACGGAACCTACGGCAAGATAAAAATCACAGTGTGGACAACGATATATCTTGTCACGTTTAGCGTATCCATTATTGACTAAAAAGTCTATAACCTTGTTTACATCGTCCTTAAAATTACGATAGAGTACATAGTAAAACATATATTCGCCAGGTTTGTATTTGTTGCAAAAATCTTTTATATGAAATAGTATCTGAGCTTCTTTAACAATAGATTTACCATTTCCGGCTGCCAAAATCTTACTACTCATTGTAACACCAACCCATCTGCAAATTGTGCTAAATACAAATGATATTTAGTATCCTCTATATGTACATCATCAGCATCTACAACTGAAAAATACATAACGTGGTCTATTAATTTGCTATATATAATATTTATAAATGTCTGTAGTTTCTCTTCGCATTTTGTTTTTATATCTGTGTTAACATAAAGATAACTGTCAGCTTCTACAGAGAGATTATTAAAATCAAACCAGACAAAAGCTAAATGTGAGTTTACTATTAATTTACAAATAGCATATAAGTCTATATCAGTATCACTTATGTCAATAGTAACTTTTAGAGTATATGCTTTGGAAGTATCTAATGGTAGTGGGTACTTATTTACATAATAATCCAGCGCTACTAATTCATTTTCAGTTAATATTTCTTTTACACTATCAATAGTTCTAATTGCTAATTTCATAAAAATCTCATCCTCTATACATCTTTATTGTAGGTAAACTTTTATCACCTCTCCAAATAAACCAATTATCGTTTCTAAATGTAAAGTGACGGGATATTTTACGTCTTAAATTACGCTCAAGAAACTTTATTTGCTTATCATAAAGTTCGGAAGATTGTTCACCTTTACAATAATATATAGTTGTCAGAAAATGATGTATATCTGTAATAACATAGATTTCATTGTTAAATTCAACCTTCATAAAAAACTCCACAAAAATTACAATGGTTAAATGGAGGTTGTAGTGGGGAGCCACAACAATGACAAAGAATAGGTTTACGTTTAGATGTAGTTTTTATTAATTCTGTCTGTACCGGCACTACACCATCTCTAATTATTCCAAGCCGCTTATAAAGACGTTTTTCTAAATCGTTACATAGTTTTTGAACAAGTTGCGACTCTGAGTACATATGAGCATCATGCATCATAATGGATGTAGATAGTATATCTTCATAGTCCATCTGCACCCAAAATCGCATTTCCAGGCTACAGAGGTCTAATCCTGAATAAACAACTAAATCTGTTATTTCGGTATTTCTATTTGGAAACTTACCCTGCAGAATTTTTTCATTAAGTTTAGTTTTTAAATACGATTGTAATAGAATGTCCAACTTAATTTCCTCAATGTTTGTCATGAATGGCTGCCTCACTGATTCGTAAGTGTTCTGGTTTTGTAAAATGTTCTCTTACTACTTCAATATTTACAGGTGTATAATTATGTCGTTCGACACACATACAAGCACACTGGTTTCCCCAAGTTTCAAACATAGGACTGTCGTGTACGTGCCCATATAGATTAATCATTGTGGGGGAAGGTACAAATGGCATGGGTGCGTGTGAAAGGACTATAAATTCGTCGAGCACAACCGGAAGATTATATACTTCTGTAAAACCACAATCTCTATAAAACTGATTACTTCTGTTGTCATGATTACCTTTTACAAGTCTTATATTACCATGAAGTTTCTGTACAATTTCCGGAATCTTAGTCTTATCACCAAGAGCAAAATCTCCGAGATGCCAAACTATGTCATCAGGCATAACAACACTATTCCAATTTTGTATAAGTACCTTATTCATTTCATCCGTATCTTTAAAAGGTCTATTACAATATTGAATGATATTAGTATGGGAAAAATGTGTATCACTTGTAAACCATATATTTGGCATTTTTATCATCTCCGTAATTATTTTATAGCAAATACAGCACCACAATAATCACAACCTGTGGCACCTTCAACTAATCTGGCACCACAGCAGGAGCAAAATCTAGGTTTTAACTCCTGTCCGGTCTGGGGTGAAAACATTCTTATAAGTGCCTGTGCCATTTTCTCATAGTCCTGTCGTATCTCTTCTGCGTAAGTTTTCTGGTAACAATATTTATATTTGGTGTAGATATTATCTAATACCAATTTATAAGATATATCATCATTTTTCAGGTCACATAAGTCGTCCTCAGTAAGTGTAAATTCATGGGACCACCCAGCCTTACTATTACATACACGTATATACGTTGTAAGTTCAGGATACATTCTAGAATGTCGACCTTCGTATTCATAACAAAATTTATTTTCACTTCTAAGTTCGCAAGTAAGGTCGTCTACACTTGTAGGTATCACACACCAATACTGTATAAGACGTTCACGAAGGTCTTCTAACAAATGTTCTTTCAAAACCTCCACTACCTCAAAAGTTGTTTTACAATTATCGAACCTACTCATAATGTCACCGCTGTAATTCATAAAAGCACCTCCTATCAATACTTCTTCTACTATAAATATTATACAACACTTATAGTAAAAAGTCAATAGGAATTCGTAAGAGGTTTGTAAATTATGTATTAATTTTTTAATGAAGCTAACAAATGTTCTAAGTTACGGATAAGAACTTCTCTGTTGTTCAATTGTAAATCACAATTCTTAGGTATGGTTATGATACGTTGATTAGGAAATTCACGTTTAAGTTGTCGGCATATAAATTCTACCTGAGTAATTGAATATATATCAGTAGGTATGCGAAGCACTATAATGTTATCATTGCCAATATTTTTGTTTTTCAAATCTAAAATATTGTGTTCAATAGTGGCATCCATCAATTCGTCTAATTCTCTTTCATTCTGTGTATCACAAATTTCTGCAATAACTGTCGAAGCATCATAGGTTAATTTAGAAAGACGTTTAGTGCAATTACAAATTACTTTTTGATATTGGTCAAGTACAAAACGTACATCATCTAAATCAGCCAGACCATAATCATCTAGCAGGGTTTGCACTTGTTCACAAGTTATTTCATTATTCATAAACAACTCACCTTAAAAAACTATTTTATCTAATTGTTTTAATTGTTCTATATTCTCCAGGGCTTTGTGCACTGAATTTTTAATAATATTATAACAACAATCACAAAGTTCAAACATTGTTGCTTCGGTTTCAAATCCTTCTATTGTCACATTGTGTAAATTTTCATAAGATTTAACGTATCTGTCACACAAATCGCAGTAATACCTAATCATTCAATATACCCTCCAATAACATCAAATAATCCCTCTGTTCTTATAAGTTCATCGAAAGCATTTTTGCAAGTTTCACAAACTTCAATCTCGGAAGTAATACCCTGTTCAACTTCGATTTTAATCTTAAAAATTTCCTGTATGTCTTCGTGACAGAATCTACAAGTATGCTCGTTCATTATTAACCCTCCTTTCTAACCTTATCCTTATCCAAAATAATATGATACTCTTCACCTTCTATAGTTATCCACATTTCTACAGGGATGCCATTTTCTGTTGTAATTCGTGTATTTTCGGATTGTATTTTATCACGTAGAATACGAATCACATCACTATCAGTTACCCACATTACTCCAAATATTAATACAAGTACACCAATTCCTATTGTAGCAATTGCGTGAAAAACAGAATATTGTTCATCGAATGCAACAATAAGATGTACTATTTCTACTAAAATTAGTACCACTGCCAATGCCATTAAAATTATTCCCATATTAAACTCCTCCTCCTTAAACCATTCCTACAATTTTCCATGAATCATATGCTAACATACTAAAGTCATAACGTCTATGACCGGCATTATCTATTGTCTGTAAATTTTCTTCGTCCCACCAAATGTATTCTTCGTCAGACCACTCGTCGGCACGAATTTTATACCCTCTTAAAAACATATTAATGGCTTCATATAAAGTATACACCTTATCTGTTATATCCTTATTGGGTTTGATTATAATGTCACAAGGCACTTCGTTTGGAGTTAGTGAAACTTCGTAAAAGCGATTTACAATTTTTTCGGATAGTTCAGAAGTTGAATCCTTTGTAAAAAGTTTTTTCAATTTAATTAGTTCCGTTTCTGTGATATGTAATATTAATTCATTTTCAGATATACTTTTAACACAGACCGAAACATTAATATTGGTGTTATCTACATAATTAGTGCTAAGTGTTATAAATGAGTCCGATTGAATATTCTTAACATTAAAATATAAATCGTCGTTCTTTATTAAGTTCGTGTAGTCTAATTCAAAGACGGTGTTATCATCCTTAATACAAAGTATAATACCTTCCGAACTTATGTCCTGAGCGTAACATTTATAATTTTTGAAAGTTTTAGTAGGTATATCAAATTCAGCTAATTGTACATATGTATCATCGTCGGCAACATCTGTTACTATACCTCTTACAGTGTGTGAATCTGTCAAGGGAAATGTACACATAGTTCCTATTAAATGTTCACGTGCAATATTTCTAAATACTTTGTTATTGCTACCAACGGTTACAACAAGAGGAACCTGTTTCTCTTTTCTAACCAATTGTATCTGAGAAGTTGTCTTATTCAATTTGTCCATTAGATTAGATATATCTTTTTCCACAGTCTCATCTGTTTTATGAATGGTAACATCAGCATTAAAATATTCAGGTCTAATTATGACATACACATCAGTCCCGTCGGGTCTCATAGAACAAGTATTAACATTAACATTAATAAACGTACTTAATGTTTTCAGATTATTTTTGTCTACCTTTAATGTCATTTCTTGTTCATATACACTTTGCATATAAGCACATAAACAAGTATTTTTACAATGCAGTTCAATAAAATGACCTGTTATGTATTGAAGATTTGGAACAGAAAAATTAATTGCTGTGGATGTAGTTATGATATCACTATACATATGAATAGCTGTTTTATAAGTAGTAGGGCTCATACAATATATATTCTCTTTCGCTACAGCATTAGCTGGACATACTGTATCAGATGAAGCCCAACCGTTAGATTTTCTATCCTCCAAAAACATATTAGTGATTATAAGGCTTGAACCGTCATCCGCTATTTCAGTACAGACACCAGAGGCCTTATTGGTATGTTCAGAAGTTGTCTTATTATAAAATGTGCCAGTGTCGTCTTTAGTGCGTAAAGTGCATATATTATGCAGAAGGTGCTCTTTAATATATGCAACATTGAATTTATGCTGTTCTGTCGTATCAATAAAATCTTCGTATTTTAACGTACTCATATAATAAGTCCTTTCCAAAAGGTATTTTTATATACAAATATTATACAACATTCTGCTTAAAAAGTCAATAGTTCTTAAATGTTAAATGTGTAAAAAAAAACGTTGTCATAAAATAACAACGTTTTTATATAAAGTTAAATGTCTAATGATAAGGCGTAACAATATTGAACACTAATTATTATAATAATTGGACCCACGGATAATTGAAAGAAATTACTTTTTTTTTATTGTAATACGATTATATTATATATGCCCCTGTTTTCTTTACTATTGCAATATCGTTAAAGCTATAAGCCTCGTTTCCCTGTATACAATTAAGTATATTAATTTTGAAGATATAGTCGCCATTACTTAAAGCAGATACAGGCAGGGCTACTTTGAAATCTGCTGCCGAACCATTATGACCGAAAACAAGAGTATTATAATCAGATGATTTCGTGAATGTAAGGTAATATACGCCGTTATTTGTCATAATTATATTATCTGTAAGATACCGCACTAATGTATTGCCATTAAACGCAGACATTTGAAATCTAAGATTTGTTTGAGTGTCAGTCTCGGTTTGCGTGATTATACCAGTTGATGTGTCGATAGTTGCATTAGCCTTTACACCCAAATTAGATACATTATAATTATTAGTTGCAAATGGCATAATAAGGCTTAATAGAATACTGTTTGTCAACTCTGCGTTGGAGAGGGCGTAGGGAACGAACTCATTAAAACCTGCATCATATGCAGATTTTGGAATTATTTTGAAATTCCTAATTGTGATAGAATTGCTATTTGTGGGTTCAGTAACGAGATACAGACATACATATAGTGTATCAACGTCAGGTGTAAATTCAAGCGAATAGTGTCCAGCGGCAGTTATATTAACTTGTCCATACGGGGCTGATGTAGCAGCGATTGTTTTTGTGGGGTATAGCATCATTGCCGAATTGTATGAAGTCACATCAAAATCTATCCGATATCTAATGCCAATAGTAATAGGTAAGTTCCATATTATACGTTTATATGTTGCTGTTGTGCAAGATGCAATTACACTACCAGTAGCATTATCAAAGCTATACGTTGTTGAGGAGGATATTGATGCAACATCGTTTAAGTCTAAGATATTATAGGACTGTCCATTCTGCGTATAAATAGAAGAAATATTCTTTTCATTGACCAGCTCTTTAGCAGTCAACTCTGCATTGGATAGAGCGTAGGGTTGATATGTAGAATCGGTGTTACTATCACGCACCATTATTTTGAATTGCAAGTCAGTAAATGATGTATTTGCACCAATCCTTATACGCAAATAAGAATTAGTCATTGTTGTAAATTGAATTGCTTCTGAACCACTACCAGTATCAGCAGCTTCACTGATATAAACACCATTATTAAACGCGTCTACCTGAATATCATATCCTGTATTAGCAGGACAACCCGTTATGACTAAATCCTTATTAAGCGGTAAATTTATTCCCTTAATATGTAATGTGGCAATATCCGAAGATGTTGTGACTGAAAGTGTGATAGTGTCACCACTTAATGAGTATGTCAGATTAGCACCATAAATGTCGAATGTTACCGCTTGGGGGTTAAAATAGTTTTTCCCACCGCCATTGGTAGTAAGAAAAGAAATATTGCTCTCATTAATACGCTCTTTAGCTGTCAACTCTGCGTTCGAGAGGACGTGAGGTTCAAAAGTAGGTGAAATCGCCCATAAAGCAGGGTCACATAACATAGGTTTAATCGTTAAACCAGTTGTTGTATAAGTGCTATTGAGTCTACAAGTTATGCGATACCAACCGTCTGATGGTATCGTTACTTTTACTCCGTTGCCGTAATCGCTTCCTATTACACTATTTGTAGCGGTTCTTATATCAAGTCTATATGTGCTATCACTGCCACCCGCAGGGCAACCACTAAATATATATGTACCAGCTTTAATTTGTGCAGATATATGGGGTATATCCAGATTTGCAGACGTTTTTGTGATAGTATATGTACCGTCACCATTATCTGTCATTGTACAATTTGGGGGCACGATTGGTGTTGAGCCACTAAAATTAAGCAGATTCTTTGCCCCATTATCCACACATTCTTTTAAGGCCGGAGTAATGGTTGCGTTGCTCATAGCATAGGGTTGATAATCGTGAGACTTTGCCCAATCTTCCGCGGCACATATCATAGGATATAGCGTTTTATTTATATTGGATTCATTATTGAGAATAACTATCTCATATGTTCGCTGAGTTCCAATATCACTTCCAGTAATCTCAGCAAATTCTTTGTTTCTGGTAGTTGTAACGCCGCCAACAGTTTTAATAAAAATATTATCATCAACTATTCCACTGGTTAAGATTTGCCCCCCCCCCAACAGCGGTGAAATCGCCTAAAGGAAACTCAATGTAGCTTCCCGTAGTATTACTGCCAGTTATTGAAATGGATTTATCCGCGTTTACAGTAAAGGTTACATTTGATATGGTTGTGGTT
>Ga0247611_10002990_pt1 | contig 25963 bp, 24 predicted proteins | sample 177DNAGHGhighgp2_FD_192422 | JGI IMG/M metagenome (GOLD analysis project Ga0247611, IMG submission 192422) | Sheep rumen microbial communities from Palmerston North, Manawatu-Wanganui, New Zealand - 1770 DNA GHGhigh gp2 | ecosystem: Host-associated > Mammals > Digestive system > Stomach > Rumen... | reverse complement strand
CCTAGCTCAAACGAGTAAGGTGTTTCTCAAAACAAACGATTTGCAGAGATAAACACTTAACACGGAAATATCAAGTCTATCTCTTTTTTATTATATGAAGAATTCCTTCACTATATACATTCTAACATATTTATATAAAATAATCAATATGTTAATTAAACGAGATTTGATTTATTTTAGTATATTTGGTATAATATAAGCAAAACAAAGGGGGAATAATAATGAACCAAGAACTATATGAAAAATTGATTAATGACGGTATATTAAGAAAACACAACTTAAAAGCATACATGAAAGTTGTAAAAGAATTCGAAAAATCAAATAGAGTAGGTATTGTACATGCAACAGGAACAGGTAAATCATTTATCGCACTACAATTAATGTATGATAATAGTGACAAAAAAATCAAATATCTTGTACCAAGAACAGGAATAGGAGACCAAATAGAAGAACATATAAATGGTTTATCTGAGAATGCAAGAGAAGAATATTTTAAAAATGTAGAAATCTTAACATATCAAAAATTAATAAATTTGACAAAAGAAGAAATAGAAAACCTAGATATAGATTATTTAATAATGGATGAATTTCACCATATAGGGGCACCTATGTGGAAAAACGCAATTGAATTATTAATTGAAACACATCCGAATATAAAAATATTTGGTATGACAGCTACACCAGTAAGATCAAGAGGAACATCTAAACAAGAAGATATTGGAGACACTTTCTTTGATGGCTATATCGCAAGTACATACACATTAGCTCAAGCTATAGCTGATGGAGTATTAATGCCACCAATATATAAAGGTGCAGTATATATGCTTGAAGAACAACTAAACAAAACACTAAAAAAAATAAATCAATCTAACCTATCATCAGAAGAAAAAACAGAATACTTAGAAAGAATAGAAAATGCAAAAAAACAAGTATCAAATGCAGATTCATTCTCAAAAATGATGAGAAAAAATTTAAAACCAAATGGTAAATACATAGTATTCTGTCCAAGAGGAAAAAGAGAAGAATATCAAACTGAATCAGAACAATGGTTTAAAGATTTTATAGATGAACAAAATATAACAAGATACTTTGTAGATAGTAAAGAGCCAAAACAATCACAAATTAATTCAGACGAATTTTATAACAATCATGATACATCAAAACTAAGACTAATGTTCGCAATGGATATGTATACAGAAGGTATTCACGTACCAGATATAGATGGTATTATAATGATGAGACCTACAAAATCAGATATAATGTTCTATCAGATGTTAGGTAGAGCCTTAGCTTCAAATAAAGAAAAACAAACACTAGTACTAGACTTCGTAAATAACTATGAATACATAATGAGATTAAAAGACTACACTAAAAAAGAATTAGAAACAAGAGAAAATAATAGAGAATATACATCTGAAAGAGAACTAAAGGATATTTTTGAACAATTCGATATAGAAGTAGAAAACATTAATATTCTAAACATGTTAGAAGAAATAAATAAAAAAGTGTATTTATCATACGAACAAAAAATAGAAGAATATATAGAATTATTAAATCAAGGATATATTCCTAAATATATAGATAAAGAGACAAAATTTAGTAATGGAGAACCAGTAAATTATTTTTGGCAAGTTAACAAAGACAAAATAATAGAAAGATTAAATAGAGATTCTAAATATGAATTTGGATATGAAAAGGCAAAAAAGATAATATCATTTGATAAAATAGCCGACTATATAGAATTATTAAATACTGGATATGCTCTCAAATATAATGATAAAGAGACAAAATTTAGTAATGGAGAACCAATTAATCAATTCTGGGTAGCTAATAAAGATAAAATAATAGAAAGATTAAACACAGATTCTAAATATGCAGAAGGATATGAAACAGCAAAAACAATAATAAAAAATCTTTCATTTGATAAAATAGACTACTATATTAAATTATTAAATCAGGGATATATTCCTAAAAAAATAGACAAAGAGACAAAATTTAGTAATGGCGAACCGATAAATGCTTTTTGGAATAATAATAGAAAAATAATAATAGAAAAATTAAATACAGATTCAAAATATAAAACGGGATACGAAACAGCACATAAATTTATTAAAAATCTTTCATTCGATAAAACAGCAGATTACATAGAATTATTAAATCAAGGATATATTCCTAAAAAAATAGACAAAGAGACAAAATTTAGTAATGGCGAACCAGTAAATTATTTTTGGCAAGTTAACAAAGACAAAATAATAGAAAGATTAAATTCTGATTTTAAATATGCAGAAGGATATGAAACAGCACATAAATTTATTAAAAATCTTTCATTCGATAAAACAACAGATTACATAGAATTATTAAATCAAGGATATATTCCTAAAAGTATAGATAAAGAGACAAAATTTAGTAATGGTGAATTAATAAATGTTTTTTGGACAACTAATAAAGATAAAATAATAGAAAGATTAAACACAGATTCTAAATATGCAGAAGGATATGAAACAGCAAAATCAATAATAAAAAATCTTTCATTTGATAAAATAGCTGACTTTATAGAATTACTAAATCAAGAATATATTCCTAAAAATAAAGATAAAGAGACAAAATTTAGTAATGGCGAACCGATAAATAATTTTTGGGCTAACCATAAAGAAAAAATAATAGAAGAATTAAATACAGATTCTAGATATGCAGAAGGATATGATTTGGCTAAAAAAATAGTTGAAATAATGGTTCTGCCACAAGAAGAAAGAAAACAGAGATTAAAAGAACTAAAAGAATATATAAACAATATGAATCAAGATAACATGTCCATAAATGGAGGAATTAAAAGATGATAGATAAAAAGGTGTTAGAAGAATCATATGGAATAGTAGAAGAAATATTTATTCAAGAAGTATATGATGATGAAGAAAAAGTTTATTTAGAAGATAATGAAAATAAATATATTGGATATAAAATAAATGTTAATAATAAAATATTAAAACTAATAAAAGAATTCAATAATGAAAAAATATATGTAGAAGATAAAATTAAAATAAAAAAAATAGGATATCTATATACATATGAAGAATACAAAAATAAATTAAAAGAACTTGTTAACATAAATAATCTATCATTAACTAAAAAAGAAAAAGAAGATGCATATAATAAATATCTAATAAGTGAAGAAGAATTTAATAAAGAACCATATTATGTAGTTGATTATGAAATAATATAGCAAAAGGCAGTCATAAAAAGACTGTCTTTATATATTACTAAAATTAACAAAAAATTAATAAAATAATTGACTGTAAATTAATTATAAGTTATAATTATATTGAGATAGATTGATAGTTAGGTGTTTATCCTCCGCAAGGATATAAGAAATATTCAAGGAGGTGGTCAAAATGGAAAATATACTAGAAAGGATTCATTATGGATTACAATTTAGTCCTAGTACTGTTAATTATATTAGCAGTAAGAGGTATTCCAAAAAGACACAAAAGAAGATAAACGAAAAACACCTAGCTCAAACGAGTAAGGTGTTTCTCAAAACAAACGATTTGCAGAGATAAACACTTAACACGGAAATATCAAGTCTATCTCTTTTTTATTATATGAAGAATTCCTTCACTATATACATTCTAACACATTTATATAAAATAATCAATATGTTAATCAAAATAAAAATAGACAAAACAAATCTTTTTATGTATAATATATCAAAGGTGATTTATATGACTAAATTGATACTTATACCAAATAAAAAAGAATTGGATATTGATGTAGATGCATATCTTTTAGGAATAAAAGACCTAAGTGTAAATATGCCTGTATACTTTACACTAGAAGAAATAAAAAACATAAATACAGACAAAGAAATATTTATATCACTTAATAAGAATATGCATTCAAATGATTTAAAACTACTAGAACAAACTCTAATAGAACTATCAAAATTAAATATAAAAGGAATTTTCTTTTATGATATAGGAGTTTTGAACATAGTTAAACGATTAAACTTAAATATTCCACTAGTATGGGCTCAAGAACACATGACAACAAACTATGAAACAATAAACTTCTGGTACAATGAGGGTGTTGAATATACTCAAGTTTCAGAAGAAATAAAAGAAGAAGAAATAATAAATATAAAACATAATACAAAATCAAAATTAATAGTACCAATACTTGGATACTTCCCAATGTTTGTTTCACGTAGACACCTAAAAGAAAATTACTTAAGAGAATTTAATTTAAATGATAACTCAAAAATAAATTATATAGAAAAAGAAGGAAAAACATATCCAATAGTAGATGAAAAAGTTACAACAGTTTATACTAGTTCTTATTTAAATGGAATAAAAGAATACCTAAACTTTAAAAAAGAAAATATAGAATATGTACTAATAAATAGCTTTCTAATAGAAGATGAAAAAATAAACAAAATAATAAACATGTTCAAAACTGTTACAAGTGGAAATATAGAAGAATATAATAAAGAAATATCAAATATACTAGATAATAACATTGATACATTCTTCTTACATAAAGACACAATATATAAGGTGAAGTAAAATGGAAAAAATAGAATTATTAGCCCCAGCCGGTGACTTAGAAAGACTAAAGATAGCTCTACTATATGGAGCAGACGCAGTTTATATCGGAGGAAACATCTTCTCACTTCGAGCTAACGCACAAAACTTTTCAATTAATGACATCAAAGAAGGAGTAGAATTTGCTCACAAACTAAATAAAAAAGTATATGTAACAGTAAACATAGTAATGCATAACAAAGAACTAAATCACATAGAAAACTATTTAAAAGAACTAGAAAAACTAAATATTGACGCAATAATCGCAAGTGATCCAGCTATTATAAATATTGCACTAACAAAAACAAAACTACACGTACACTTATCAACTCAGGGCTCAACAACAAATAAAGAAGCAGCTACTTTCTGGAAAGATAAAGGAATAGAAAGAATAGTTCTAGCTAGAGAAACATCAAAAGAAGATATACTAGATATAAAAAACAATGTAGATATAGAACTAGAATGCTTCATACACGGCGCGATGTGCTCATCATATAGTGGTAGATGCGTACTATCAAATTACCTAACAAATAGAGATGCTAACCGTGGTGGATGTAGCCAAATATGTAGATGGGATTTTGACCTATTAGACGAAAACAAAAAACAAATAAAAGGAGAAAAACCATTTACATTCTGTACAAAGGATTTATCAATGTTAAAATATATACCAGATATGATAGAACTTGGAATATCATCTCTAAAAATAGAAGGAAGAATGAGATCACTTTACTATGTCGCAACAGTAGTCGATATATATAGAAAAGCAATAGATGATTACTATAACAAAAAAGAAAAATATGAATATAATAAAGAGTACGAAAGAATACTAAGAAACTGCGCAAATAGAGATAATGTACCACAATTCTTTAATAACATCTATGATCAAACATGTAGCTACTATAATGGAAGACAAGAAATATCAAATCAAGATTTCCTTGGAATAGTATTAGACTATGACAATAAATACATGACATTAGAACAAAGAAACTACTTTAAAATAGGTGACACAATAGAAATATTTGGACCAAACAAAGAAACAATAACACTGAAAGTAGAAGAAATGTATGATGAAGAATTTAAACCACTAGAAGTAGCTAGACATCCAAGACAAATAATAAAAATACCACTAGAAAAAAAAGTGGAAAAATGGGATTTAATAAGATTAAAAAAATAGTGTCAATAACTTTGGAAAATGTCTCGAAAAATATTAAACATTAACGGGAAAATATTCTCGTTTTTTTTGTCCTATAGCCGGACAGGCTTTTCATTTCTTTTATGAAAAAGAAACGAAACAAAGAAACCAGGAGATATTATGCATATTGATGCTGTTTATGAGATTTCTCCATTTGTTTAAGAAATGATTGCAATTTAAATGGATGTGACATTGGTGGTCTATATACTTTTCTTTCTTTTTTGTCTTGTGCATCTATATCAAAATTTTCTGAAAATCTTTGATTTCTAGATAGTTCTTTTAAATTATATATTTCTTCATCTATTGTTACAAATAATTGTTTATCAAATGTTTCTATTACAAGACATTCAGTCTTAGGTAAGAAACATTTTAGTTCATCATTTAAATATGGTTGATAGTATTTTGTTTTGAATTTAATAGAATTACCATTATCGATTTTTCTTGGTGTTAGAATAGCTAGTGTATAATTGATTTTTTCTTCAGTAGGACTTGCTTCAAATACGGATTCAAATTTCTTATAGTTTAAAGCGAATCTTTCATTAAAGTATGGGACAAAAACATTAATTAAATATTCATTTGCTTCATCTATTGTAGTAATATTATTAAGCCTTAGTTCTTGAACTAATCTTCCTTGAAAGGTACCGTTAGTTCTTTCAATTAAACCTTTAGCTTGTGATACTGAAGTTGTCTCAAGTTCAATTCCTAATTGTTTACAAGCATATCCATATTGAGTTAAAACATCCTTATCACTTGTTCTTTTATCAGGATTTAAAGACATATAATTAAATACAGTACGATTATCAGTTAAGAATTTATATGGAATGCCATATTTAGTAAGTATTTGATAGAACACATGATAATAACCATTTAGAGTTTCTTGCTTATCAAAATAAGCTCCTACAATAGTAGATGTGGCCTTATCTATAGCTAAGTGAAGACATGTCTTAAATCCACCAAACCATGCATGAATAGATCCGTCTTGTTCAATAATTTCTCCAAAGTATTTTGGTTTTTCACATCTAGGATGAGAATCCTCTAAAGCAATTTCATGATTAACAATATAGTTTATCTGTTCATTACTCATAGCAAGATTAATTTTCTTTTCTTCTAATAGTTTTCTTTTGGCAAACTCTTTTTTAGTTTTTTTTCTTGCCTTAGGAGAGAGAATTCCTTCTTTTGATAGTGTTTTATAAATATAATTATATGAAATATTAATCTTTTCATCTTTTTTTAAAAAATCTTTAAAGTGACAAAAATTAAAATCATAGTATTTATTCTTATAAAGTAGTATAATATCTTCAGAGAGAGATTTAGATTTGGCGTTTGCAGGTTTCTTTGAGCGGTTACCATGAACAAAGCCTTCTTTACCTTTCTCTTTATATTTAATAATTAGACGGTCAATTTGTCGTCTTGATAATCCGAGTTTTTTAGCAGCTCGGTTTTTATTACCCTTATGATCAACTAATTCTTTAATAACATCATATTTATCTTTTTCTTTCATTCTTAATTCAACCTTTCTCATTAAATCCACCTCAGTGGAGTATTATATAACAATGAGACATTTTCGCAAGTTAATACTTAAGACATTATCACAAGTTAAACATAGGGATTTAATAAGATTAAAAAAATAGTTGACAAAATAAATAAAGTGTAGTATTATTTTGTAGGTCAAAAAAAATATGAGGTGAAAACATGACAAAAGAAACTTATTTAACTGAAGAGGGTTTAAAGTCAATTGAAGAAGAATTAAATTATTTAAAAAATATAAAAAGACCAGAAGTAATAAATGCTTTGAAAGAAGCTAGAGCACTAGGAGACTTATCAGAAAATGCAGAATATGATGCAGCTCGTGGTGAACAAGCAACTGTAGAAGCAAAAATAGTAGAACTAGAGCAAATGATTGAACACGCAGTAATAATTAAAGAAGTAAAAACAGATAAAGTATCAATCGGAAACAACGTAAAAATAGAATACGTAGAAGATAACGAAACAGAAGAATATTCAATTGTCGGAAGCAAAGAAGCAGATCCATTTAATAATAGAATTTCAAACGAATCACCAATAGCACAAGCAATTATTGGAAAAAAAGTTGGAGACATTGCTAAAGTTGCAAGCCCAAACGGTGAATATGAAGTAAAAATACTAGAAATAAGCTAGTATTTTTTTCTTTTATATGATAATCTATTACTAGAGGTGTAACATGGAAGTAATATTAGATGGTGCTGACCAAAAAGAATTAAGAGATTTAATATTTTTAATGTTTGATGGATATAGAGAAAGAAAAAGAAAAAATGTTTTATATAGTGAAAAAGATATTATCCCAGAACTTATTATAAAATACTATTATTCATACACAACAAAACCCGAATTCACAGATATTTTTACTAATTTTAAAGAAGAATATATAGATAACGAAGACAGAATAGAAAATGAAATTCAAAATGATTTTCATAGTATAATTGAAAGAAATGGACTAAGCAAAGTCTATGATTATATACATACATATATTCCAAACGATAATTTAAATATATTTTTACTTATAAAATTACAACAACTACTTTTTTCAGAAACTCCATATCCTGAATATGCGGGAGATTTTAGAAAAAATCCAGTATATTTACCAGGTTCAGGAGTAAATCTGACAGAATATGATATGATAGCACAAGAATTAACAAACTTACTACCAGAAAGTAATAAAATAATAGAACAAGGACTAAAACTAGGAAAAGAGAGAAATCCACAAAAAAAGAATAAAGAAATAATAAACTATATAGAAAAATGTATAGAACTAAATTGTAAATTAATAAAAATACATCCCTTTCAAGATGGAAATGGTAGAACAATAAGAGCCTTCACAAACTTAATGTTTAAACTAGCCAACATTCCACCAGTATATATTGAATATGAAGAACAACAAGAATATAGAAAGGCAATGAATAAAGCAATTGGTGAAGAACACGAACTTGATGATATCCAAACATTTTATAAATACAAAATATGTGATTCAATAATAAAGCTTGATTTAGCATATAACAAAGCAAAAAATAAAGAAAAACCGTTAAGAAAAATACAAAATTTACTAGAAATATTTTATTATGGTACATGTAGTGCACATACAAAACTAATAAAAAAAACAATGTATAAACATGAAATAATATTAGATAATGAAAACGAAGATTACGCACTATACAGTGAAGAACAAAAAGTATTATCAATAAACTTAATAGATGATAAAAGATTATTTATAATGAAACAACTAGAAACTCAAGCACTCTCAAAAATAGAATTTTTCATAGATGATGAAGCAGTTGATCATATTAAATTTCAAGAAGAACTAAATAAAAATAATGAAAAGAATAAACAATTATCAGAAAATATTGATAGAATAAAAAAACATTTTTAAAAAAGAACACATATTTTAGCACTCGTACTTGACAAGTGCTAAAATATGAGTATAATTATAAGTGAGTGGAAAAACACCCACTTTTTTAGTATAAAAAAAGGAGGTAATAATATGAATCAAAATCCATATGAAGAAAACTTGCAAAATGTATTAGAAAAATACGGAAGAGATATAACAAAAAATGTTAAAGATAATAAAGTCGATCCAGTAATAGGAAGAGACGAAGAAATAAGAAGTCTAACAAGAATACTATCGAGAAAAACAAAAAATAATCCAGTTCTAATAGGAGAACCAGGAGTTGGTAAAACAGCAATAGTAGAAGGACTTGCCCAAAGAATAATAAAAGGAGACGTTCCAGATACATTAAAAAATAAAACAATCTGGGAATTAGATATGGGTGCACTAATAGCTGGAGCTAAATACAAAGGAGAATTTGAAGAAAGACTAAAAGCAGTATTAAAAGAAATAAAAGACTCCGATGGAGAAAAAATAATGTTCATAGATGAAATCCACATGATAGTTGGAGCTGGTGGAGAAGGCGCTATGGACACAGGAAACATGCTAAAGCCAATGTTAGCACGTGGAGAAATACATGTAATAGGAGCTACCACTTTAAACGAATATAGAAAATACATAGAAAAAGATGGAGCTCTAGAAAGAAGATTTCAAAAAATCCAAGTAAGTGAACCAACTGTATTAGATACAATAACAATACTAAGAGGACTAAAACAAAGATTTGAAGTATATCACGGAGTAAACATAAAAGATAATGCACTAGTCGCAGCTGCAACACTATCAAATAGATATATTACAGATAGATTCCTACCAGACAAAGCAATCGACTTAGTAGATGAAGCATGCGCAACAATAAAAGTACAAATGAACTCAGTTCCAATAGAACTAGATACATTAACAAGAAAAATAATGAGACTTGAAATAGAAAAGAAAGCAATAGAAAAAGAAAAAGACGATATTTCAAGCAAAAGAACACTAGAACTAAAAGATCAAATTGCCATACTAAAAAAACAAGAAGAAGAACTAAGACAAAAATGGGAAAAAGAAAAAAATATAAATGATTTAATAAATAGAAAAAAAGAAGAACTAGAAACAGCTAAATTTAAACTAGAACAAGCAGAAAATAAATATGATCTAGAAGAAGCTGCAATTCTAAGACACGGAACAATACCTAAATTAGAGAAAGAATTAGAAAATTTAAGAAAAGTAGATGAATCACAAATACTAAGTGATACAGTAGATGAAGAGAATATTGCTGAAATAATATCAAAATGGACAAATATTCCAGTAAAAAAACTAGTAGGTGGAGAAAAAGAAAAATTATTAAACCTTAAAAACAACATGATGAAAAGAGTTAAAGGGCAAGACAAAGCCTTAACACTAGTAAGCGAAGCAATTATAAGAGCTAGAGCAGGAATAAAAGATCCAAATAGACCAATTGGTTCATTCATATTCCTAGGACCAACAGGAGTAGGAAAAACAGAAGTAGCAAAAACACTAGCTAGTGAACTATTCGATGATGAAAGACATATGGTAAGAATAGATATGAGTGAATACATGGAAGCATTTAGTGTATCTAGACTTGTAGGAGCTCCTCCAGGATATGTAGGATACGATGAAGGTGGACAATTAACAGAAGCAGTTAGAAGAAATCCCTATAGTATAGTACTATTCGATGAAATAGAAAAAGCACACAGAGACGTTTTCAACATACTTTTACAAATATTAGACGATGGTAGAATAACAGATTCACAAGGAAGAACAGTAGACTTCAAAAACACAATTATCATAATGACATCCAACTTAGGTAGTGAATATATACTAGAAGACAACGATGAAGAAAAAGTAATGAACGAACTAAAACAAACATTTAGACCAGAATTCATAAACAGAATTGACGAAATAGTAATATTTAATTCACTATCAAAAACAGTAGTATATGACATATTAAATAAACTAATAAAAGAAATAGAAGAAAGATTAAAAGATAAAAAACTAAAACTTCTAATTACAGATAAAGCTAAAGAATATATAATAAATAATGCTTATAATGAACAATATGGAGCACGACCAATAAAAAGATTTGTAAGTAGAAACATAGAAAACCTTTTAGCTAGAAAAATAATAGAAGACGAAATAAAATATGGAAGTATAATAACAATAGATGTAGAAAATGATAATATAATATTGAAATAATTAAAAACTATGATATAATTTAAATGCATTAATTATCTTGCCAAGCATTAATGCCATACAATTTATGACGATAATTTATATTTTTGGGCAAGAAGAATATATCTATTCGAGAGATTCTATAAGAGGAATCTCTCTTTTTCGTGTTAGAAAGGATGATAAAATGAAAGGAAATATTAAAACACAAATAGCAGTAAAAGGACAAGAAATAAATGTTATGAGAATCGATGGTAAAGAATACATATCATTAACAGATTTAGCTAGATATGCAGATAGTGAAGAACCAAGATATCCAATACAAAACTGGATGAGAAATAAAGATGTGATTCTTTACTTAGGTTTATGGGAAAAGATTAACAATGAAAATTTCAAAGGCGTCGAATTCGACACGTTTAAAAATGAAGCAGGAAGTAATAAATTTAAAATATCACCACAAAAATGGATTAAAGAAACTAATGCCATTGGTATTATATCTAAATCAGGTAATAATGGTGGAACTTATGCACATCCAGATATTGCCTTTGAGTTTGCTAGTTGGTTAAGTCCAGAGTTTAAACTATATCTAATTACAGAATTTCAAAGATTAAAGAAAAATGAAGCATATCAAAATAAAATAGATTGGCATGCAAATAGAGTTTTAGCTAAAGCAAATTATATAATTCACACTGATGCAATAAAAAATACAATTGTACCAATATTAACAGAACAACAAAAGAAATATGTATATGCCGAAGAAGCAGATGTATTAAATGTTGCGTTATTTGGTATGACAGCAAAAGAATGGAGAGAGACTAATCCGGAATTAAAAGGAAATATTAGAGATTATACAGACTTATTACATTTAGTGATATTAAACAATTTAGAAAACATCAATGCTGAACTAATAGAAATGAAAATACCTCAAAGCGAAAGACTTGTTAGACTAAATAAAATAGCAAAAAAACAAGAAGAAATACTAAATAATAATAAATCACTTGATAATCTAAAATGTATAGAAAATAAAGTTAATAAAGAACTAATAGCATAACAAAAAAGGAGAGAATAATAAAATGAATGAAATATTAGAAAAAGATTCGCTAGAAAACTTAATATATGAAATAAGAGGAGTCAGGTTATGTTATCATCAGATGTCGCAAAACTATATAATGTTGAAACTAAAAGATTAAATGAAGTAATTAAAAGAAATATAAATTGATTTCCAGAAACATTTTGTTTTTAGTTAACAGATAAAGAAATTAATAATTCATTATATACATCACAAAAACTATTTGACAAAAAATATTATTAATGTATAATATAAAATCAATAAGGAGATGTACAATATGGCAAATGGAAGATTAAATAAAGAAAGCAGAAATAGAATAAGAAGGATAATTATTGAACAACTTAAAGAAGTACCAGAAGGAGAAAGAATCAAACTTGATATTAAATTACTAGATGACCTAATTTTCTTTAAATATTATGATAAAGAAATGGAACAACAAATAAAAATACCAATATGGACTGGAGTTTTTTTAAGAAAACTAGACCTGAGTGAACTATCATTTGAAAATGCAAATTTAGATGTATCAGAATATGATGAAGAAAAAAAAGAATACTTTGAAGAAGGTGCAGTTTCTTATATGGATAAAAAAAGCATCAATGAATATATACAAGAATATATGGAATGCAATGAAAAAAAATTAATAGAAAGCCAATATACACTTGATTTTAGCTATACTAATATAAAAATAGATTTTGAAAATTTATACATCAATTGTATTAGTAATTGTAATTTAGAAGGAGTAGATTTATCACATATAGTAAAAACAAAAATGGGAATATATAGCAGCAATTTACAAAAAACAAACATTAAACTAAATAAAGATGTAGTTGTATTTACATGTGATTTAGAAAATAATGACTTTTCAAATACAACTATTGATGCGAGAAATATAATGAATCTAGATGAAGAAATCTATTGCTGTAACCTTAAAAATACAGGATTAAATATAATATACAAGTTTGATTTAGATGAAAATTCAAAAAAAGCATATGAAGAAATTGAAAAAATTACAGAACCAGAAGGCTCAGAAGAAAGACGTAGTAAAATACTAAATATACGTAAAATGTATGGAGACGAGTTTCAACATGAATATGAATTACATTGTGCAGAAACATTAAAAGAATTAATTGAAATGGGATATCTAGATGGATGTTATTTAAATGGTAGATTAATAGATTCAAAAAAATATGAAGATGATATAATTGCACAAATAACATCATCAATAGAGGAACAAAAGAAAAAAATAAAAAAGTAGAAAAACCTACTTTTTTCTTATCACAAAAACTATTTGATAAAATAACATTAATCTGTTATAATAACACAAGGAAAGGACTGATACTATGAAAAAACCAGTAGTAGCCTTAGTAGGAAGACCAAATGTAGGTAAATCAACACTATTCAATAAATTAGTAGGAAAAAAAGTATCAATCATAGAAGATACTCCAGGTATAACAAGAGATAGAATATATGGAAATGTAAAGTATGGTGACTATAACTTTCACTTAATAGATACAGGTGGAATAGACTTATCAGAAATGGATTTCAATGATGATATAAAGGTACAAGCAGAACTTGCAATAGACGAAGCAGACGTAGTACTATTTGTAGTAGACGGAAAAGAAGGACTAACAAGTAATGACTACACTGTAAAAGAAATGTTAAAAAAATGTAGTAAAAAAGTAATAGTAGTTGTAAATAAAGTAGATAGTAAACTAGCAATCGATAACCAATACTCATTCTATGAACTAGGATTTGAAAACTACATGTTTGTATCAGCTGAACAAAATATTGGAATAGATGATTTACTAAAAGAAATAACAAGTGATTTTAAAGAGTATGAAGAAGAATACGATGAAAACACAATAAAATTCTCTTTAATAGGAAGACCAAATGTAGGAAAAAGTTCTTTAGCAAACGCAATACTAAATGAAGATAGAATCATAGTATCAAACGTAGCTGGAACAACAAGAGATGCGATAGACACACCATTTACATACTATGGAGAAAAATTTGTTGTAATAGATACAGCAGGAATGAGAAAAAAAGGAAAAGTATATGAGAAAGTAGAAAGATATAGTTTACTAAGATCACTAAAAGCAATCGATCGTTCAGACGTATGCGTAATAGTAATAAATGCAGAAGAAGGAATAATAGAACATGATAAACACATTGCAGGATATGCACTAGAAGCAGGAAAACCAGTAATAATAGCTGTAAATAAATGGGATACAGTAGAAGACAAAGATGCTAAAATGAAAGAATTTAAACAAAATATAAGAAATAACTTCCAATTCATGGATTATGCACCAATAGTATTTTTATCAGCTCTAACAAAAAAAAGAATACATACACTTATTCCAGAAATAAAAAAAGCATTTGAAAACAGTAAAAAAGAAATAAAAACAAGTCTTTTAAATGATGTAATAATGGATGCATACACATTAAACTTGCCACCATCATACAAAGGAAAAAGACTAAAAATATACTTTGCTTCACAAGTATCCACTTGCCCACCAACATTTAATATACAAGTAAATAGTAAAGGACTAGTACACTTCTCATATGAAAGATACTTAGAAAACAAAATAAGAGAATCATTTGATTTTGAAGGAACACCAATAAAAATACAATTCAAAAACAAAGGCGAAGAAAAACTATAACAAATAAAAACCTCTTACATATATTAATGTAGGAGGTTTTAAAATGACTAATTTCTCAGATGGATTCTTTAAAAAAATAGAAAAGAAAACAAACGTAAACAAAGAAACAATATTAGACCTTGCTAAAAAACTCCAAGAAAACGATCTCAAAAATGAAAACACGCTAAGAGAAGTGATACAAGAACTAAGTCAAATGACAGGAAGAGAAGTATCAAAATCATCAGAAGACAAAATAATTAACGCAGTAATAAACGATAACATCCCAAAAAATATAGATAAAATGTTCTAAAATCATTACAAATTAATGATTTTTTCTTTACAAAAAAACAAAAAAATACTAAAATGAATAATAGGTGGTAAATATGGACATAGGGTACAGAAGATACGTAACAGAATATATAGATTTCATAGAAAATATATCAAATGTAATAGATGTATGTCTATATAATAATATGGAAACCAGCATAGAAGAACTGATAAAACAAGTATCACAATATGTTCATGAAAACTTTCCAGCAATCCTACTATCAAAAGATGAATTAATAGAAAAAGTAAAAAGTATATATATACAAAAAACAGAAAATCTAAAAAAAGATGTAGACTTTAGAAAAGCATCGATAAAATATGATTTGAATGGAACATTTAGTCTTCCAAAAATAAAAGAATACATGGGAAAAGGAAATAAAGACCTAACAATTTGCTTTAGAAGCATATCATTTGGTACAAACGTATCATATAAAGATACAGTATTAAATATATCAAGCGATATATTTGGAACAATACAAAGAAAAAGCAATAATAACTTAATATTTGCAAAAAAAACAAAAGAAACACAAGAATATATAGAAAAACTAGTATTAGAAAACTACAAACAATTTATGCATAAATATGGAGAAGAATTAATTCAAAAAGGTATAAATCCACTAGAAGTACTACTAGAATATATAAATAACTATGAAGAAATATCAAATAAAGATATTATAGAAGAATATAAACATACAATAACATCATAAACTACTAAAAAGTAGTTTTTTTGTACTATAAAACATAAAATCAACATAAACTTAAATGAATATGAAAGGGAGATTTTATGGAAAAAATAGAAATAATCAAAAGCATAACAGAAAGAACAGGAGGAGACTTATACCTAGGAGTAGTAGGCGCAGTTAGAACAGGAAAATCAACATTCATAAAAAAAGTAATAGAAAACCTAGTAGTGCCAAATATAGAAGACGAATATGAAAAAAAGCGAGCACTAGACGAAATACCACAAAGTGCCCAAGGAAAAACAATAATGACAACAGAACCAAAATTCGTACCAAGCAACGCCGCAGAAATAAAAATAGAAGAATTTACAACAAATGTAAGACTAGTAGATTGCGTAGGATACGTAATACCAGGAGCAAAAGGATACGAGGACGATAATGGGCCTAGAATGGTAAAAACACCATGGTATGACGAAGAAATTCCATTTGTAGAAGCAGCAGAAATAGGAACAGGAAAAGTAATAAAAGACCATTCAAGTATAGGAATACTAGTAACAACAGATGGATCATTTGGAGAAATAGAAAGAAACAATTACGTAGAAGCAGAAGAAAGAATAGTAAAAGAATTAAAAGAAATAGGAAAACCATTTATTGTAATACTAAATTCAGCACATCCAATGCTACCAGAAACAGAACGACTTGCAGAAAACCTAAGAGAAAACTACGAAGTTCCAGTATTACCTATAAGCGTAGAAAGCATGACAGAAAAAGAAATATACAATATACTAAAAGAAGCACTATATGAATTTCCAGTAATAGAAGTGAACGTGAATATGCCAGAATGGATAGCGTGTCTATCAAAAGATAATTGGTTAAAAAAAATATACATAGAAAAAATAAGAGAAAGTGTTTACGAAGTAGATAAAGTAAGAGATATAGATAAAATAATAGGACACTTTACAAATTGTGAATACATAGATAAATCATATATATCAGAAGTAGACACAACTAAAGGAATAGTAACAATAAACTTAACAGCACCAGAAAACCTATATAACGAAGTATTAAAAGAAATAATAGGAGTAGATATCACAAATAAATCCCAACTATTAACACTTTTTCAAGAATACAATGAAGCAAAACATGAATACGATCAAATAAAATCAGCACTTAAAATGGTAAAAACAACAGGATATGGAGTTGCATCACCTTCACTAGAAGACATGAAACTAGATAAACCAGAGATAATAAAACAAGGAAGTAGATACGGAGTAAAACTAAAAGCAGTAGCACCTTCAATACATATGATACGAGTAGACGTAGAGTCCACTTTTGAACCAATCATAGGATCAGAAATCCAAAGCAAAGAATTAATAGATTATTTATTAAAAGATCAAGAAACAGATCCTACAAACATATGGAAAAGCGAAATATTTGGAAGAAGCCTAGATGTAATAGTAAAAGAAGGAATACAAGCAAAACTTTCACTTATGCCAGAAAATGCAAGACATAAACTAGGCCAAACACTAACAAAACTAGTAAATAAAGGCTCAGGAAACTTATTCGCAATAGTATTATAAGATGAAAAATCATCTTTTTTTTCAAATATGATATAATATAAAAGGTGATCAAATGAGAATACAATATCAAAAATATAAAATAGATAATAATGATAATATTAATACAAAAATAGTACATATATCAGATATACACTTTGCACACAAATATAACAAAAAAAGACTAGACATGATAAAAAATAAAATAGATATAATAAAACCAAACTACATCTGCATAACAGGAGATATAATTGACCTTTACGACGTAGTAGAAGACACAAACTATCCAGACTTAAAAGAATTTATAAATAATATATCAAAAATAGGAAAAGTAATAATATCAGTAGGAAATCATGAATATATAAAAATGACAAATACAGGATATACAAAAACAAATAATATAGAATGGCTAAAAAAACTACAAACCAAAAACATAATAGTATTAGATAATGAAATATATGAAGAAAACAATATTTCATTTATAGGATATAATCCAGACTATGATTACTACTATAAAAATAAAGAAAAAAATCCAGAAACAAAAAACAAAGAAATAGAAAAACTAATAGATAAAACAAAAAATCAATATAAAATACTATTACTGCACACACCAATACTATTATTAAGAAATAAAAACTATGAAAAAATAAAAAACTATAAACAACTAAAACTAGTCTTATGCGGACATACCCATGGAGGGATGATACCATCATTTATACCCGGCCACTTTGGAATAATCTCTCCAACAAGAGAACTATTTCCAAAAAACATAAGGGGAATAATAAACTTAAAAAATAATAAAATAATAATAAATAGCGGAATAATGAAACTATCAAGAAAATCAAAAATAACCTTTTTAAATGATATATTTGGTTCAAATATAATAGAAATAATAATACAAAATAAAAAAAATAAATAAATTGTATTGATTTTATAATTAAAACATGGTATTCTTAGATTGTAAGCAAAATAGAGCTTAACAAATAGGAGGTATTTTAGAATGACAAAAACAGATTTAGTAAATTTTATTGCTGAAGAAACAGGATTAACAAAGGCAGATTCTTCACGTGCTTTAGAAGCAATGATGAATGGTGTTATAAAAGGATTAAAAAAAGAAGGAAAAGTAACATTAACTGGATTTGCTACTTTTGAAAAAGTACACAAAGGTGCTTCAGAAGCAAGAAATCCAAGAACTGGAGAAACTATCAAAGTTGCTGCACACAATGTTGCTAAAATCAAAGCTGGTTCTAAATTAAAAGAAGCTTTAAACTAGTTAAAAATAAAGGCTAAAAAGCCTTTTTTTCTTGCTTAAAAATATAGAATGTGCTAAACTATAAATAGTAAGAGGTGCGTCATGAAAAAAAGTAAAAACATAAAAAAAGTATTATTAATAACATCACTATTTATACCACATATAGTAAGAGCAACAGACTATATAGTGTGCGATAATGACAAAAAATTTCCATATATATTTGCGCAAATTACATCGACAGCAATGACAATAGTTAAAATATTAATTCCTATACTATTAGTAATAACAGGAATGATATCTTTCTTTAAAGTAACTATTTCATCAAATGTAGAAGATGAAATGAAAAAAGCAAAGACAAAACTAATAAACAGTATCATAGCAGCTGTAGTAATATTTTTTACATTTTCAATAGTAAACTTTGTAGTAACATTGGTAGCAGGGTCAAACAATAAATTTATGAGTTGTGTAGAATGCTTTGTAAATGTAGAAAAATGCAATAAGGTTTCAGAAGAAAAGAAAATATGTACAGGATTAATAAACGGCGAATTTGACGAAAACTGTAAACCAATAAATCAAGAAGAACATTCAACACAAGAATTTAAAAGAACAACAGTAGTAAAAACAGACAAAAAAGCAACAACAACTACAACAGGAACAGGTTCAGTTGTAGCCGGAACAAGTGTAACAGGTGGAGTAACCGCAAAAGCAAAAGACGTAAAAATTACAACAACAGATGGAGTAACATATGCAAATGGAATTATAATAGTAAATAAAACTTACTCATTACCATCAACATATGCACCAGCATCCGCAAGAGGAACAGGAGAATGTAACGAAGAATCAAAATGCTTCACAAGTCAAACATGGAACGAATATAATTCTATGAAATTAAATGCAAAATCAGCAGGAATAAACATAAAAATAGGGTCTGGATTTAGATCATACGATACCCAAAATGCAATCTATAACAATTATGTCTCTATATATGGAAAAGAAACTACAGATACATTATCAGCACGTCCAGGAAATTCAGAACATCAGACCGGAATGGCCATGGATATATGCTCAACAGACAGTAATAAAGCTTGTATAGAAGATGGTTTTAATGACACAGACGAAGCAAAATGGTTAAATGATAATGCATATAAATATGGATTTATACTTAGATATCCAGAAGGAAAACAGGGAATAACAGGATATAAATATGAATCATGGCATTATAGATATGTTGGAAAAGAACTCGCAAAAACACTATACAACAATGGAAATTGGATAACACTAGAAGAATATTTTGGACTTACATCACGATATCAATAAAAAGGGAGTAAAAAAATGGAAAAAATATGTGAAAATATAAATAAAATTAACAATATATATATAGTAATTAAGTATATAATTCCAATTCTATTAGTAATAATAGGATTCCTAAAACTAGTAATGATAACAAACACAAAAAAAGCGATAAAAAAATTTATAATATATATTACATTAGGACTATCAATCGCACTATTATCCTTCTTAACAAATAAAATGTTAAATAACAAATGTGAAGCATATAATAAAATAGAAGAACCAAAAATAATAGAACCACAAGAGAAACAACCTGAGCCACAACAAGAACAAAAAACAGTTAAGGAGGAAAATAAAATAGAAACAAAAGACGGTGTGACATATGTCGATGGAATAATGATTGTAAATAAAACATATAGTCTGCCTAAATCATTCAGAGCACCAAACTCAGAAGGATATGAATTCTGTACAACATGCCTAACAGAAGAAACACTAAATGCATTTAATGAAATGCAAGCAGATGCAAGTGCACTAGGACTAAATCTATATATATCATCTGGATTTAGATCATACACATACCAAGAAAACCTATATAACAATTATGTCGCACAAGATGGAATTGAAGAAGCAGATACATACTCGGCTAGACCTGGACACTCAGAACATCAAACAGGACTTGCATTTGACCTAAATACAATTGACAATTCATTCGCAGATACCGAAGAAGGAAAATGGGTAAAAGACAACTGTCAAAAATATGGACTAATACTTAGATATCCAAAAGGAAAAGAAAATATGACAGGATATCAATATGAATCATGGCACTTAAGATACGTCGGAAAAGAATTAGCTGAAAAACTATACAATAATGGTGAATGGATAACACTAGAAGAAAACTTTAACTTAACATCAACATACGAATAATGTATAATAACGCATTAGAAATATTAAAAACATTAAACAAAAACAACTTTGAGGCATACATAATAGGTGGTTATCCAAGAGACTTATACTTAAAAATAGAAAATAAAGATATAGACATATGTACAAACGCAAAATATAAAGACTTAAAAAAACTATTCAAAGAAATAAAAGATAATAAATATGGATCATATAAAATAAAATACAAAAATCAACAATATGAAATAACAACATTCAGAAAAGAAACAAGATACATAAAAAATAGATTTCCTAAAAAAACAAAATATACAAAATATCTAAAAAAAGATCTAAAAAGAAGAGACTTTATAATGAATACACTTTGTATAGATAGATATGGAAATTATGTAGATATACTAGACGCAAAAAAAGATATAGAAGAAAAAATAATAAGACTTATAGGTCACAAAAACAGAATCAAAGAAGATTCATTAAGAATACTAAGAGCTATAAGATTCGCAACAAAACTAAACTTCAAAATAGAAAAAAAACTAGAAGATGCAATAATAAAATATAGACCATACTTAGAAAACTTATCATCAGATAGAAAAAAACAAGAACTAGAAAAAATACTAAAAGATAAAAATGCAAAGTATGGAATAGAACTAATAAAAAAATATGAATTAGAACAATATCTAAATATAAATCTTAAAAACTTGGTATTAACGAAAAATATAAATGGAATATGGGCTCAAATACTAATAGATGAAACATATAACTTCACAAAAGAAGAATATAAAGAAATTAATTCAATAATAAAACTAAAAGAAAAAAGATTTAATATTTATGATTTGTATAAATATGGACCTAAAATACTAGAAACTGTAAACGAGATAAAAAAAGAAAATAAAAATATAAAACAAAAATACAAAGAATTAAAAATAAAAGATAGAGATGAAATAGATATTAATTTCTTCGAAATATGTGAAATAACAAATGCAACAAATAAACAAATAAAAAAAATATATGAAGACTTAGAAAAACAAATAATAAATAATAAACTTGAAAACAAAAATGAAAAAATAAAACAATATCTAAAAGACAAAGTATCAAAATGATACTTTTTTCTAATTATTAACAAAAAAATATTACAATCTATAAAAGAATAATGTATAATGAAAACGGTGATATCTATGACAGGAAAAATAAAAGAAATATTACAAAACAGAGACATAACAATACCTAGAATCTTATTTACAAACTATAAAAAAATCGGACTTACAGAAAAAGAATTAATATTTACAATATATTTAATGAATAATACAGAAATATTTAATCCAAAACAAATAAGTATAGATATGAACATCAATTTAAATGAAGTAATGGAAATAGTATCAAACCTAAAATCAAAAGGAATACTAGATATTGAACTAAAAAAACTAGGAACAAAAAGAAACGAATACATAATACTAGATAATTTATATGAAAAACTAACAAACATAATTATAAATAAAGAAGAAGAAAAAACAACAAACATATATGATATATTCGAAAAAGAATTTGGAAGAACAATCTCACCAATGGAATATCAAATAATAGGTGCATGGCTAGATAATGGAACAAGCGAAGAAACAATATTACTCGCATTAAAAGAAGCAACATACAATGGAGTAAGCAATTTAAGATATATAGATAAAATCATAAGTGAATGGAATAAAAAAGGTATTAAAACACAAGAAGATGTAGAAAAATCTAGATTGAACTTCAAGCAAAAAAAAGAAACAAAACCCAAAAACGATATATTAGATTACGATTGGTTAAATGATAAATAAAATAGAAGAATATCTAGATGAACTAATACCAAATCCAAAATGCGAACTAAACTACAATAAAGACTATGAACTATTAATTGCGACAATGCTAAGCGCTCAAACAACAGATAAAAGAGTAAATGAAGTAACAAACATACTATTTAAAAAATATCAAACACTAGAAGAACTTTCCAAAGCAACACAAGAAGATATAATAAAAATAATTAGACCAATAGGAACATTCAATAAAAAAGCAAAAAACGTAATAGAAATAGCAAAAACACTAAAAACAATAGGATATGTACCAAATGACAGAAACTATTTAGAATCACTACCAGGAGTAGGGAGAAAAACAACAAACGTAGTACTAAGTAATATTTATAACGTACCATGCATAGCAGTAGATACACATGTAAAAAGAGTATCAATTAGACTAGGATTAGCAAATAAAAGCGACGATGTAACAATAATAGAAGAAAAATTAAATAAAAAATTTAAAAAGGAAAAACTATCAAGACTACATCACCAATTAGTACTTTTTGGAAGATATTATTGTAAGGCGCAAAATCCACAATGTCAAAACTGTAAGCTAAAAAATATATGTAAATACAAGATGAAATAACATTCATCTTTTTTAGCACTCATACTTGACAAGTGCTAAAAATAAGAGTATTATTATTTACGAGGGTGATAAAAAATGAAAAAACAATTTAAAGCAGAATCAAAAAAATTACTAGATATGATGATAAATTCAATCTATACAAACAAAGATATATTCCTAAGAGAACTTATTTCAAATGCAAGTGATGCAATGGATAAACTATATTTTAAATCACTAACAGATAAAAATGTAAAAATTGAAAAACAAAATCTAAAAATAAGAATAGAAAAAGATAAAGAAAAAAGAATATTAAAAATAATAGATAATGGAATAGGAATGACAAGCGAAGAACTAGAAAATAATCTAGGAACAATCGCACAAAGTGGATCATTAAAATTCAAAGAAGAAAACAGTGAACAAACAGACGTAAATATAATAGGACAATTTGGTGTAGGATTCTATTCTGCATTTATGATAAGCGATAAAGTAGAAGTAATATCAAAAAAATACAATGAAGAAAAGGCACATATTTGGACATCAACTGGTGTAGATGGATATACAATAGAAGAAACAGAAAGAGACTCAGAAGGAACAACAATAATACTACATATAAAAGAAGATACAGAAGACTTAAACTATAGCGATTACCTAGAAGAATACAAAATTAGAAGTATAATAAAAAAATACTCAGACTATATAACATATCCAATTATTATGGAAGTAAATAATAGAGTATTAAAAGAAGGCTCAGATAGTGAATATGTAGACGAACTACAAGATGAAACACTAAATAGCCAAATTCCACTATGGAAAAAAAATAAAAATGAAATAACAGAAGAAGAATACAACAATTTCTATAAAGATAAATTCTATGACTACGAAACTCCATTGAAAACAATACATACAAGTGTAGAAGGACAATGCAGTTATAAATCAATATTATTTATACCAAGTCATGCACCTTATGACTTCTATACAAAAGAATATGAAAAAGGACTACAACTATACTCAAATGGAGTACTTATAATGGAAAAATGTGGTGACTTATTACCAGACTATTTTAGCTTTGTTAGAGGAGTAGTTGACACAGAAGATATTTCACTAAATATATCAAGAGAAACACTACAACAAGATAAAAATATTAAAATAATCGCAAAAAGTATAGAAAATAAAATAAAAACAGAACTAACAAATATGTTAAAAAACAACATTGAAGAATATAAAAGATTCTTTAAAATCTTTGGAATGCAAATAAAATTTGGTATATATAACAACTATGGAATGGATAAAGATAAACTAAAAGACTTAGTATTATTCTACTCATCTAATAAAAAAGACTATATAACACTAAAAGAATATATAGAAAACATGAAAAAAGAACAAAAAAACATATACTATGCAAGCGGAGAAACCATCGATAAAATAGATCTACTACCACAAGTTGAACAAGTAAAACAAAAAGAATATGATATACTTTACTTAACGGAATATGTAGATGAATTTGTAATCCAAACACTAAGAAACTATGAAGAAAAAGAATTTATGAACGTATCATCAAATAATTTAGATTTAGAAACAAAAGAAGAAAAAGAAAAAACAGAAAAGAAAAATAAAGAATATAAAGACATATTTGAACATATGAAAAAAGTATTAGATAACCAAGTAGAAGAAATAAAATTTACAAACAGACTAAAAAAACACCCAGTATGTTTAACAACAAAAGGAGAAATATCAACAGAGATGGAAAAAGTAATAAACGCAATGAATACAGAAGACAAAATAAAAGCAAACCTAGTACTTGAAATAAATGTAAACCATGAAATATCGAATAAACTAAAGGAATTATATAAAAACGACAAAGAAGAACTAGAAAAATATACAAAAGTATTATACTCGCAAGCAAGACTTATAGAAGGATTAACAATAGAAAATCCAACAGAAATAAGTAATCTAATATGTGAAATTATGTCAAAATAAAAGAGCTATAAAAATTTAGCTCTTTTTACTATTTAAGAAATACAGATCTAGTTAAAGTAGTTTTAAAATCTTTATAACTTATATTATATGTTATAGTATAATGCCCACGTTCACTCATATCACTAACAGTCTTACCATCACATACATAAGAAATAGAAATAGTAGCCTTATTAGTTACATCAGTAGAACCCTCAAGAACTTGAACCTTAGGATCATTATAAGAAGAATTTTCATTTATCTCAACATTAGATTCACCTATTAAAACAGCTTTTATATCATCTTTCTTAACAGCATTACTTATATCAACCTTAGTCTCAACACCACCACTTGATAAAGCACCATAATTAGCATAAGCAGCTTTAACAACAAATGTAGCAGTATTTCCAACACCACTAGGAACAGATACTTCTGTACTTGTTTCAGTAGTTCCATGTAGTAATTTTAATGAACCATCAGTTCCCTTTAAATATACTTGATAAGTTAAAGGACCTAAAATACTATTATTCGTACCAATTACATTACTAAC
>Ga0247611_10002989_pt1 | contig 25974 bp, 19 predicted proteins | sample 177DNAGHGhighgp2_FD_192422 | JGI IMG/M metagenome (GOLD analysis project Ga0247611, IMG submission 192422) | Sheep rumen microbial communities from Palmerston North, Manawatu-Wanganui, New Zealand - 1770 DNA GHGhigh gp2 | ecosystem: Host-associated > Mammals > Digestive system > Stomach > Rumen... | reverse complement strand
TATTATTTCTATGATGTACGAATGAAATCGTGAAGGGTCTCATTTATGATGATCTGGTTTACTATGACAACTATTTTGACAAATGGATTCTCGAGCAGGAGACGGTGCTTGATATGTTCGCACTGGCGATTTCCGCCGAACCGGAAATCATGGACGATTACGACCACGCGGTGGAATGGATGGACAGCATTGTATCCCAGTATCCGAGCATATCCGTCTGCTATCTTGCAAACCCGTATAAGGAACATACCGTAATTATGAATAACGGCTGGCAGCCGGAAGAGGGCTGGAAGGTGGAAGAGAGGGAATGGTACCGCATGACCGAAAAATCCGCCGACGGATTTTCCATTTCCGCGCCCTATTATGACGAACAGACCGGCAATTACTGTATTACCATGTCGCGGGTTGTTTACGGCGAAAGCGGCAATTTTATCGGTATTTTCGGTATCGATCTGTATATGGATAATATCATCGGCGTATTCGGCGAAAGCTACGGCAAATACGAGTATGCCTTCCTGGTTGACTCAAACGGCGACATCATCAACCATCCGAACAAGGATTACGAGATGTCATCCCTCGTAAAGATGAACATCAACGATACTCCTTACGCGAAGGTCTATAACGGAGACAAAAAAGAAGAAGAGGATTATTTTATTTTTGATGAAAATAAAAAGGCCTGCTCGGCAATGATCAGCCGCGATTCCAATACCGGATTTTCGGTCGTCGTCGTATGCGACTGGATGAGCATGTATGTGATCCTGCTGGTTTATATGAGCGTTTATGTGATTCTGGTAGCCGCCACAATCACCGTAATCGTTATTTTGATGAACCGCGTTATCCGGTCTCAGGCACAGATGAACAAGCAGCTCGAGGAGGCGGTAAAGGAAGCAACCGTGGCGGGTCAGGCCAAATCGGATTTCCTTGCGCAGATGAGCCATGAAATCCGTACGCCGATTAATGCCGTAATCGGTATGGACGAAATGATTTTAAGAGAGGCGGATGACGAGGAAATTCTGGAATACGCGAAGGATATCCGGAGCGCGAGCTTCGCGCTTTTATCCTTAATCAACGGCATTCTGGATTTCTCCAAAATCGAAAACGGAAAGATGGAAATCATCCCCGGCAAATATCATACGACGGAGTTAATCAGCCATCTGGAAAATATGGTTTCGGATAAGGCGAACAAAAAGCATCTGGAGTTTATTCTGGACATTGACGAAAATCTCCCGAAGGTGCTCTACGGCGACGATATGAGAATCCGTCAGGTCATCACAAACCTTCTGTCCAATGCCGTAAAATACACGGAGAAGGGTTCCGTAACCCTCACGGTGAAGGGAAAGGATGTAACGGATTCCGGACTGAAACTTTTTGTTTCGGTAAAGGATACCGGTATCGGAATTAAAAAAGAGGATATGGACCGGCTTTTTGAATCCTTCCGCAGACTGGACGAAAAGAGAAACAAAAACATCGAGGGAACCGGCCTCGGAATGTCCATTGTATCGGGTATTCTTTCGCTGATGGACAGCCGGCTTGACGTAAAGAGCGAATACGGAAAGGGTTCCGAATTTTCCTTTGAAATCGATCAGAAGGTAATCGATAAAACACCGATCGGTGCATATCGGAAACACAGAGAGAACGGAACGGTGAAAGAGGCGGAAGGTCTGCGCTTCCCCGATGCAAAGGTTCTGGTTGTGGATGACAACGAGATGAACTTAAAGGTTGCAAAGGGACTGATGAAAAAACATGGAATTCTTCCGGATCTTGCGGGTAGCGGAAAAGAAGCGCTGGAACTTGCAGGGAGCAAATTCTATGACCTGATTCTGATGGATCATATGATGCCGGAGATGGACGGAATCGAAACCCTGAAGAGATTAAAGGAAGAAAAGCTTTCGGAGGGAACGACGGTGGTGGCACTTACCGCGAATGCCACTTCGGGCGCGAAGGAGATGTACTTATCCTGCGGTTTTCAGGATTATCTTTCCAAGCCGGTGGAACCGAAGGAACTCGAAAACATGCTGATGAAGTATTTAAAAGCAGAGCATGTTTCGGAAACGGAGAACGAAAAGAAGACGGAGAGCGAAAAGAAAACAGAAAGCGAAAAGAAAACGGAAAAATCCTTCCTGGAAAAGCTCGGCGGACACGGATTTGATACGGATGCTGCCATGGTTTACTGTATGAATGATGAAGATTTCTACAAAGAACTTCTTTCTTCCTTTGCATCATCCGCGCAGGAAAAAGAGGAAACCATAAAGAAGCATTTCGCGGATGGAAATTACAAGGATTATCAGATTGCGGTGCATGCACTGAAGAGCAGTGCGAAAACCATCGGCGCGAATGCCCTCTCGGAAGAGGCATTGAAGCAGGAGAATGCCTGCAAGGCCGGAAATATCGAAGAAATCAAGGCCGGTCACGAACCGCTTCTTAATGACTATGAGAAGACGGTGGGAATTATATCGGTTGTCCTGAAACCGTAGATTTGGTAAACTGAAAAAGAAGAATGCATGACCGGAGCGAAACGGAAGGTCCGGAGAAACAGACGAGGAAATAGCAATGCTGGAACTTGGAAAAATACAAACCCTCAAAGTGGTTAAAAAAGTGGAATTCGGAATTTATCTGGCGAAGGAGAATGCACCGGAAGAAAAGGTGCTTCTGCCCAAATCGCAGGTGAAGAGCGAAATAGCGGTGGGAGATTTCCTTCCGGTATTTCTGTATAAGGATTCCAAGGACCGTCTGATAGCCACGGTAAACAGACCGGCGATTCTGCTTGGAGAAGTCGGAAAGCTCAAAGTGGTAAATGTTACGAAAATCGGAGCGTTCTTAGACTGGGGACTGGAGAAGGATCTTTTCCTGCCCTTCCATGAGCAGACTTACAGAGTCCGTCCGGAGGATGAAGTTTTAGTTGCGCTCTATGTGGATAAAAGCTCAAGACTCTGTGCAACCATGAAGGTGTATCATTATCTTTCCACGGAAAGCCCTTATATCAAGGAGTCGAGAGTGGAAGGAACGCTTTATGAAATCAGTAAAAATTTCGGCGCCTTTGTGGCGGTCGACGACAAATTCTCCGCGCTGATTCCGAAGCAGGAATTCGTAAAGGACTATCCCGTCGGCAGTCATATTTCCGCAAGGGTTACCGATGTGAAAGAGGACGGAAAGCTGACCCTTTCCTTAAGAGAGAAAGCATATGTTCAGATTGCGTCCGACTCCGATGCCGTAATGAAGGTCATCGAAAGCTACGACGGAGTCCTTCCGTTTAACGACAAGGCTTCTCCGGAGACCATAAAACGTGAAATGAACATGAGCAAGAACGAGTTCAAAAGGGCGGTCGGAAACCTGCTTAAAATGGGAAAAATCGAGATTACCGAAACGAGTATACGACTGACCGGCAAATAGTTATTTGGCGATTTGACGGAAAAATATCGGGAGGATTGGGCGAAAAAGAGAGAGATTTGTAACAATTTATGAATTTTGACGAATAAAGTGTCATTTTCTTGTGGATTTTTATGCCTATATATGGTAACATAACATTTGGGGTATTGCTAACTTACAAGAAAGTGCCACTTTTTTGGTGCTTGAACAAAGGGGGTAATAATATGATATCCAGTCAGATTCTTCAAAATTCCATAGACGGTATGAAGAATATTTCCAGGATGGATTTATGCGTAACCGATACGGAAGGCAAGGTGGTTGCGACCACGGCTTCTTTCCAGACCAATTATACACAGGCGGTTGCGGAATTTGTGAAATCTCCGGCGGACAGCCAGGAAATTCAGAGTAACCAGTATTTTAAGATTTACGACGACCAGCAGCTTGAGTACATCGTAATCTGCTCCGGTGTGGGCGAGAATACATATGTTGTGGGCAAAATGGCCGCGTTCCAGATTCAGAGCCTGGTTACCGCATACAAAGAGCGTTTCGACAAGGACAATTTCATCAAGAACCTCTTACTGGACAATCTGCTTTTGGTGGATATTTACGGCCGGGCAAAGAGGCTGCACATTCAGACGGATGTCAGAAGAGTCTGCCTGATTATCGAAAACGAGAACGGCAGGGATATCAACTGTCTGGATCAGGTGAAGGATTTCCTCGGAAACGACAAGAAGGAATTTGTTACCGCGGTTGACGAGAACAACGTGGTTGTGGTAAAGGATCTGGCCGACGGGGACGAAGCCCAGGATATCGACAAGATGGCAAAGAATATTGTTGCATACTTAAAGAAAGAAGGTATGCCCAATATTAAGATTGCTTACGGCACGCCCGTAAATGAAATCAAGGACGTGAGCCGTTCCTACAAGGAAGCCAAGATGGCACTCGACGTAGGAAAGATTTTCTTTGACGAAAGAAACGTAATTGCATACGGACAGCTCGGAATCGGACGTCTGATTTATCAGCTCCCCATTCCTCTGTGCAAGATGTTTATTAAGGAAATTTTTGACGGAAAGAGCATGGATGATATTGATGAGGAAACCCTTTCCACTATCAACAAGTTCTTCGAAAACTCCCTCAATGTTTCCGAAACATCCAGACAACTGTTCATTCACAGAAACACACTGGTTTACCGTCTGGACAAGCTCCAGAAGAGTACGGGACTTGACCTTCGTGTGTTTGAGGATGCAATTACATTCCGTATTGCACTGATGGTAGTGCGCTACATGAATTATATGGAAAATGTAGAGTATTAAGTATTAAAGGAGTTTTAAATGGCAGAGCAGCAGCAAAAGAAGAAGAGCCGCAAGAAAGGAAAAGGCGAAGAGTCCGGCAAGGGCTGTATTTATCTCGAAAACGTAAAAATCGCCTATTCGGATGCCAACGGTATTCCGGCTCTTATGAACATTAACCTGAAAATCAAAAAAGGAGAATTTGTTTTTATCGTTGGCGACTCCGGTTCCGGTAAGTCCACTTTGATTAAGCTTCTCTTAAAGGAGCTGTCGGCGGATGAGGGCCGTGTAATCGTTAACGGTTGTGACTTAACCAAAATCAAACATAAGAAAGTACCCGAATTCAGAAGAGGCCTCGGAGTCGTATTCCAGGATTTCCGTCTTCTGAAGGACAGAAACGTATATGAAAATGTGGCATTTGCCCAGAGAATTACGATGGAGCCCGAAAGGGAGATCCGCAAAAATGTTCCCAACATGCTTTCCATGGTGGGACTTGCGGGTAAGTACAAGGCAAAGCCCAAACAGCTTTCCGGTGGTGAGCAGCAGCGTGTAGCGGTTGCCCGCGCACTGGTAAACCGTCCCTCCATCCTTCTTGCGGATGAGCCGACAGGTAACCTTGATTTCCGTAATACAAACGAAATCATGAAGCTTCTCGAAAAGGTTAACGAGAACGGTACTACGGTCGTAGTCGTAACGCATAACCGTGAAATCGTCAACGAAATGCAGAAGCGCGTAATTACCTTAAAGCAGGGCGTTATTGTAGCCGATGAGAAGGGAGGAGCATACATCGATGAATAGGATTTCTACCTTCTTTTACACACTCGGACAGGGAATCAAGAACGTATTCCGGAACAAGTGGTTTACGCTGGCATCTCTGGCAACCATTTCCGCCTGCCTGTTTGTATTCGGTATATCTTTTGCGGTAATTCTGAATGTAAATCATATTGTAAAGACCGTGGAGGAAGGCGTTTCCGTAACCGTATATTTTAACGAAGGCACACCCCAGGAGAGAATCGATCAGATTCAGGATCTTGTGCTGAACCGTCCCGAAGTTTACCGTTGCGATTTTATTTCCGCGGATGACGCCTGGGCGGAATTTTCCCAGAAACTCGGAGAAAATGCGGAAGGCTTCGTGGAAAATCCTCTGGAAGGTTCGGAGAACTTACAGATTTACTTAAGCGATGTTTCCAAGCAGGCCGATTTAGTTAAGTATTTGGAAACCGTGGAAGGCATCCGTAAAATTAACAAATCGGAGCTTACGGCAAATACCTTAAGCGGTGTAAAGATGATTGTTACTTATATTTCCGTCGGAATGATTGCACTGCTTCTCGCAGTATCCGTTTTCCTGATCAGCAATACCGTAACCATCGGTATTTCCGTAAGAAAAGAAGAAATCGGAATTATGAAGTACATCGGAGCAACGGACTTCTTTGTACGTGCACCCTTCGTTTTCGAAGGTATCATTATCGGAATTATCGGTTCCGCCATCCCCGTGGTGGTTCTCTACTTCCTTTATAATGCGGCATTCCAGTTTTTGCATAATACGTTTTCTTTCCTGAACGATTATATTTCTTATGTTTCGGCAACAACGGTATTTACATATCTGGCACCGATTTCACTTTTCATCGGTGTGAGCATCGGCTTTTTCGGAAGCTTTTTCACGGTAAGAAAACATCTTCACGTATAAGTGTTTTTACATTCGGAGGATTGGCAGAATGCAGAGAAAAAAGATGATAAGTTCAGTTGCAAAGAAAGCGGCGGTAGCATTGATGTCCGCTCTTCTTCTGTACCAGATGGTTCCCCAGACGGTTCTTGCAGACAGCACTTCCGAGATTATGGCCAGCATTCAGGAAAAGCAGGCGCAGATTAAGGCCGAGCAGGCGGAAAAGAGTAAAATTCAGTCCAATATCTCCAATGTAAAGAAGATCAAAAGCGAGCTCGAAAAGAGTAAATCCGATCTGAATGCATATGTGACCCAGCTTGACAATACCGTCATGGAAATCAACGATAAAATTGACGGCCTGAATGTGGATATCGAGGCGAAGGAATCGGAGATTACCGAGACAAAGAGAGAGCTGCTGGCAGCGGAGGAAACACGTGATGCCCAGTATGTAGCCATGAAAAAAAGAATTCAGGCAATGTATGAGCAGGGTGATGATTATTATCTGGAGCTGCTCTTTACCACGCACGGCTTTGGTGATTTCTTAAACAGCATGGAGAATATCAACAAGCTTGCGGAATATGACAACAAAATGTATGAAAGATACAATGAAACCGTTAAATATGTGGAGACCTGTGAGCAGAAGCTCGAGGAAGAGGAAGCCACCCTGCAGAGTCTGAAGCAGGCAGCGGAAGAAGAAAAGAAGGCTACCGAGGAACTGATTGCTACAAAGCAGAAGGAAATCGCAGCATATCAGGCGGATATTAACAATCAGGCAGCTACCCTGGCGGAATATGAAAGAGAACTGGCAAGCCGTGATTCCATTATTGCGGATATTGAGAGAGCGGTTGCAGCGGAACAGTCCAAACTGGTTCAGCAGCGCGTTTACGACGGCGGAGCATTCTGCTGGCCGGCACCTTCCTACACCAGAGTATCTTCCGAGTACGGTTACCGTATCCATCCGATTTACGGAACCCAGAAATTCCATAACGGTGTGGATCTGGCAGCGCCCGGGGGAAGCGATATTCTGGCTGCATATAACGGTGTTGTGGTTGCAGCTGCATATAACTCCAGTATGGGAAATTATGTTATGATCGATCATGGCGGAAGCCTTTATACGATTTACATGCATTCCTCTAAACTGCTGGTATCCACGGGCCAGACCGTTACCAGAGGACAGCGTATTGCACTGGTCGGAACTACCGGAAACAGTACCGGTAACCACCTGCACTTTACCGTAAAGCTGAACGGAGCATATGTATCGCCCTGGAATTATATTGTAAAACCGTAATTCGTCTAAGCGGATTATCAGTGAGATTGTTACGATTCGTACCGACCGGGTGGAAAAGCCCGGTCGTATTCAACGGAAAATAAGAATTTGTTTTTGAATTAAAGGAAAATAAAAATGAACGAGAACGAAACAGTAACGGAACTTGAAATTGATACGGAAAAAATCGAGGATTTAAAGAACGGTGATGTCGAGATCACCCCGAACGAAATCAAGAAGAAAAGAGCGGAGAAAGGCCGTGAGTCCATGGTTTTTCGAAAGGGACTCTTTTTCGGTATTGCGGGAACCACCGCCGTCTTCCTTCTTCTGATTGCAATCGCCGTAATCGTGATCAGCAATGTGGGAAAAGGCTATTTTATGGACCGTCGGATTTCCTATAAGGTGGATCTTTTAAGGGCCGTGATTGACAGCATTTATTATGAGGATGTTTCGGACGAGGATATCGAAACAGGCATTTATCAGGGAGTCATCTCGGCAACTCATGACAAATATTCCGCCTACTATACCAAGAAAGATCTGGATGTTTCCAACGAAGGATGGGAAGGAAAGTTTTACGGAATCGGCTGTACGATGTCAAAGGATCCGAATTCCGGATTTCCCGTGGTGGAATCCATAGAGGAAGGCTCTCCCGCGGAGGCAGCGGGCATTTATCCCGGAGACCGTATTTCCATGGTGGACGGACAGAATGTTTACGGTCTTACTTTAACGGAAGTGGTCCGTCTGGTCAGGGGTGAAGAAGGTACCGAGGTCGTGATTACCGTAATTCATCCGACCGGAATAAAGGAAGAATTTACCTGCGTCCGTGCGGAAATAAAAATGGACAAGGTTCGTTATGAACAGAAAGAGGACGGAATCGGATATATCCGTATTTCCGAGTTTTCCAATGTGGCGGCGGAACAGTTCGAATCTGCAATCGAAAAAGCCAAGACCGACAAGGTGAAAGGTGTTATTGTGGATCTTCGCGGAAATCCGGGAGGCGATTTGGACACGGCTGTCGAAATTTGCAGAAGTTTTATGCCGGCAGGTCTGATTGTGTATACAGAGGACAAGGCCGGAAACCGCATGGATTTTGAATGCGACGGTTCCAAGGAGTGGGATATACCCATGGTGGTTTTGGTGGATATCAGTTCCGCATCCGCGTCGGAGATTTTCACTGCGGCGGTAAAGGATACGGGCGTTGCGACCGTTGTCGGAACCAAGACCTACGGCAAGGGTGTATACCAGCGGGTGCTTTCCCTTCCCGATGGATCCGGTGTAAAAGTAACGGCAGGAAGATTCTATTCACCCAAGGGAGAATGCTTCCATGATGTCGGAATCGAACCCGATGTCAAAGTTGAATTCGACGGCGAAGCATATTTAAAGGACGGCACGGATAACCAGCTCGAAAAGGGAATCGAAGTGCTGAAGGATAAGATCAAGGACGCAGGAAAGTAGTCTTCGTCCGGCAGTTTGTGTTTTAGGAAATAAAGGATATAAAAATGGATTTCAGGCTTCATTCCGAGTATCAGCCTACCGGCGATCAGCCGCAGGCAATTCGGGAGCTCGTGGAAGGATTCAAAAAGGGGAATCAGTTCCAGACGCTTCTCGGGGTAACCGGTTCGGGCAAAACATTTACAATGGCAAACGTCATTGCCGCCCTGAACAAACCCACTCTCGTTATCGCTCATAACAAAACCCTTGCAGGGCAGTTATACTCCGAGTTCAAGGAATTTTTTCCGGAGAACGCAGTGGAGTATTTCGTAAGTTATTATGATTATTATCAGCCGGAGGCGTATGTACCGTCTTCGGATACTTATATTGAGAAGGATTCATCCGTTAACGATGAAATCGACAGACTGCGCCTTTCCGCAACCGCCTCCCTGACGGAACGGAGAGACGTTATTATTGTGGCCAGCGTTTCCTGTATTTACGGTTTGGGTAGTCCGGACGATTACAAGGGAATGGAACTGTCCCTACGTCCCGGTATGGAAAAGGACAGGGACGACGTGATCCGGGAACTGGTTGCGATGCAGTATGACCGAAATGATATGGATTTAACCCGAGGTTCCTTCCGCGTACACGGAGATACGGTGGAGATTTCACCGGCCGAGCGCGAAAAGGTCGTGTACCGTATCGAATTTTTCGGAGACGAAATCGACAGAATTTCCGAAGTGGATTCCGTGACCGGAAAGGTGAATGCCGTTTTGAAGCATGTATCGGTTTTCCCTGCGTCCCATTATGTGATTCCGGCGGAAAAAATCGAAAAGGCATGCGTGGAAATCGAAGAAGAGTGCAAGGAACGTGTGGCATTCTTTAAATCCGAGGACAAGCTTCTGGAAGCACAGCGCATTGCGGAGAGAACGGGCTTTGACGTGGAGATGCTTCGCGAGGGCGGATTCTGCAGCGGCATTGAAAATTATTCCAGAATTCTCAGCGGAAAAAAGCCGGGCGAGCCTCCCGGATGTCTTCTGGATTTCTTCAAGGATGATTTTCTGATGATTGTGGACGAGTCCCATATGACCATTCCCCAGATCGGCGGAATGTTTAACGGAGACCGCGCAAGAAAGAAGACCCTTGTGGATTATGGCTTCCGTCTGCCCTCGGCACTCGACAACCGTCCGCTTTCCTTTGAAGAATTCGAAAGTCATATCGATCAGATTCTCTGTGTCTCCGCGACACCCGCGAAGTATGAGAAGGATCATGAACTCTTAAGAGCGGAGCAGGTCATCCGTCCTACGGGGCTTCTGGACCCCGAGGTTGTTGTCCGCCCCATTGAAGGCCAAATCGACGATCTTGTCGGAGAAATCCGCAAAGAGACCGAAAAGAAAAACAAGGTTATGATTACCACGCTGACCAAACGGATGGCGGAAGATCTGACCTCGTATTTGAAAAAAATAGACATCCGGGTAAAATACCTTCACAGTGATATCGACACGCTGGAGCGCGCAAAAATCATCCGCGATTTGCGCCTTGACGAGTTTGATGTACTTGTCGGAATTAACCTGTTAAGAGAAGGCTTGGACATTCCGGAGATTACACTGGTAGCAATTCTGGATGCCGACAAGGAAGGATTCCTCAGGAGCGAGACCTCATTGATTCAGACCATTGGAAGAGCGGCACGTAATTCGGAGGGTCGTGTCATTATGTATGCGGATACCATGACGGATTCCATGAAGGCCGCCATCACGGAGACCAACAGACGTCGTGCGATTCAGATGAAGTACAATGAGGAGCATGGTATTACACCGACGACAATTCAGAAGGCGGTCAGGGATTTGATCAGCATTTCCAAGAAGGTTGCATCGGACGAGAAACGCTTCGAGAAGGATCCCGAGTCCATGAGCAGAGGTGAAATCGAGAAGATGTTAAAGACGCTTGAAAAGGCGATGCGGAAGGCAGCCGCGGAGCTTGATTTTGAGACGGCGGCGATGCTGAGGGACCGAATGATAGAGCTGAAGAAATATTTGTGATTTGTGGGTGATGTTGCAATGATTATGCGGTGAGGACGGCGCTGCGTCCGTACTATTTCCTCTGCAGACCCGCTCTCGCTCGATTGTCCGAGTAGCGGTACATAAGGTTCGAAAAGACCGAACCTAAGTACCGACGCAGACAAACGGTCTGCGCCGGAAATGTACGACACATCGCCTGAATAAAGGCAGAATTAAGGATTGTGTTGTAAAAACTTTGCTTCGAGGACGGCGCTGCGTCCGTACTATTTCCTCTGCAGACACGCTCTCGCTCGATTGTCCGCGTAGCGGTACATAAGGTTCGAAAAGACCGAACCTAAGTACCGACGCAGACAAACGGTCTGCGCCGGAAATGTACAACACATCGCCTGTATAATGGCAGAAGTAAGGCCTGTTTATGAGAAAAGATAGGATTATTTATGAAAAAAGATACAGAAATGAAAAACGATAAGAAAACAAAAAGCGTTGAGAAAACAAAAAGCGCTGCTCCCAAAAGCCCGGCGAAAGCGGAGAATCCGCTCGCGATGCATCCGGAAGAGGTGAAGATGCTTCCGAAGGGAGATCTGATTAAAATCAGGGGCGCGAGGGAGAATAATTTAAAGGATCTCTGTGTGGATATTCCGAGAAACCGCTTCGTGGTATTTACGGGGCTTTCCGGGTCCGGCAAATCCTCGCTGGCATTCGATACCATCTATGCGGAAGGACAGAGACGCTACATGGAGTCTTTATCCTCCTATGCACGTCAGTTCCTCGGACAGATGGAAAAGCCTGATGTGGAACGGATTGACGGACTTTCGCCCGCAATCAGTATCGATCAGAAATCGACCAACCGGAATCCGCGTTCCACGGTCGGAACCGTGACCGAGATTTATGATTATTTCAGACTTTTGTATGCGCGAATCGGAATCCCTCACTGCCCCGAGTGCGGCAGGGAAATCCGCAGACAGAGTGTAGATGAAATGGCGGACCAGATTATGCAGCTTCCGCAGGGTACGAAAATACAGCTGCTTGCTCCCGTGGTGCGCGGCAAAAAAGGTGAGCACTCAAAGGTTTTGGAGCGTGCCGGTAAAAACGGATATGTCAGAGCCAGAATCGACGGAATTTTATACGATCTCTCCGAAGAGATCAAACTGGATAAGAATATCAAGCATACCATCGAAATCGTGGTGGATCGTCTGGTAATCAAGCCGGAAATAACGGCGCGTCTGTCTTCTTCCATTGAAAATGTATTGCAGATTGCAGAAGGTCTGATGACGGTGGATGTCATCGACGGAGAGGAATTGCATTTTTCACAGAGCTTTTCCTGTCCGGACTGCGGAATCAGCATCGAGGAAATCGAGCCCCGCAGCTTTTCCTTCAACAATCCCTTCGGTGCCTGCCCGGAGTGTGCGGGTATCGGTTATAAAATGGAATTTTCCGAAGAGCTGATGATTCCGGATCCGTCCCTATCCTTAAACGAGGGTGCGATTCAGGCGCCCGGCTGGGCTTCCAGCAAGGACAAAACGAGTTTTACGCATGCGCTTTTAGAGGCACTTTCCAAGCATTTTAAGTTTTCGCTGGACAAACCGTATGAAGAGCTGGACGAAAAGATTCAGGACATTTTGGTTCACGGTACGGAAGTAAGCGTGGATGTGCATTATTCCGGAACCCGCGGCAGGGGTGTTTATCCGACGGCCTTCGAAGGTCTGATTCAGAACGAAGAACGCAGATACCGCGAAACCTATTCCGAAACCCAGAAACAGGAATATGAAAAATACATGAATATCACGCCCTGCAGTGCATGCGGCGGAATGCGTCTGAAAAAGACTTCGCTTGCCGTTACCGTTGCGGGAAAGAATATTTACGAAATCACAACGCTTCCCGTGGAAGATCTGCAGAATTATCTGGAGGGACTCAGCTTAAACGACAGGGAAAAATTAATCGGCGGACGTGTTCTGAAGGAAATCATCGCAAGGGTCGGCTTCTTAAAGGAAGTAGGTCTTGACTACTTAACACTTGCACGTGCTACCGCATCTTTATCCGGCGGTGAGGCACAGCGCATCCGTCTGGCAACCCAGATCGGATCGGGTCTTGTCGGAGTCTGCTATATTCTGGACGAGCCCAGCATCGGTCTTCACCAGAGGGATAATGACAAATTAATCGGCGCATTGAAAAACCTCAGGGACCTCGGAAATACCCTGCTTGTTGTGGAACATGACGAGGACACCATGTATGCGGCGGACTATATCGTTGATATCGGCCCGGGAGCCGGTTCCGAGGGCGGAGAGGTAACGGCACTCGGTACGGCGGAGGACATTATGAAAGTGCCCGAGTCCGTGACGGGACAGTATCTGAGTGGAAAACGCTTCATTCCGATTCCGGCGGTGCGACGCACTCCGAAGGGATTTTTGGAAATTGTCGGTGCGGCCGAAAACAATTTAAAGAACGTAAACGTTTCCGTTCCGCTCGGAGTATTTACCTGCGTTACAGGTGTTTCCGGTTCCGGAAAGAGCTCTTTGGTCAACGAGATTTTGTACAAGAGCCTGGCAAAGAAATTAAACCGGGCACTTACCATTCCCGGAAAGCATAAGACGATTAAGGGCATTGAAAATCTGGATAAAGTAATCAATATCGACCAGTCTCCGATTGGCAGAACGCCGCGTTCCAACCCGGCGACGTATACGGGCGTGTTTGACATGATCCGTGATTTATTTGCGAACACTTCCGATGCGAAGGCAAAGGGTTATGCGAAGGGCAGATTCAGCTTTAACGTAAAGGGCGGACGCTGCGAGGCATGCCAAGGAGACGGAATCATTAAAATCGAAATGCACTTCCTTCCGGATGTATATGTTCCGTGCGAGGTCTGCGGTGGAAAGCGTTACAACAGGGAGACGCTGGATGTGCATTACAAAGGCAAAAATATTTCCGATGTGCTGAATATGACCGTGGAGGAGGCACTTCCGTTTTTTGAAAACATGCCCTCCATCCGCAATAAAATCCAGACCCTTTATGATGTGGGTCTTTCCTACATCAAGCTCGGCCAGCCGTCCACAACGCTCTCCGGCGGCGAGGCACAGCGAATCAAGCTGGCTACGGAGCTTTCGAAGCGCAGTACCGGCAGGACAATTTATATTCTGGATGAGCCGACGACCGGTCTTCATTTTGCGGATGTACATAAGCTGGTGGAGATTTTGCAGAGGCTGACCGAAGGCGGAAACACGGTGGTTGTAATCGAACATAACCTTGATGTTATCAAGACCGCGGACTACATCATTGATATGGGTCCCGAAGGCGGTGACAAGGGCGGTACGGTGATTGCCTGCGGCACTCCGGAAGAGGTTGCGAAGAAGAAGGAATCCTATACCGGATACTACATTAAAAAGATGATCGAGAGAGCGAAGAAACAACACTCCTGATGAAGAAAAGTTATATTAAAAGAATTCTTGCCATAGCGGTTCCGATTATGCTTTCGAGTCTGATTTCGGAGCTGCAGATGCTGATAGACCGTGCGTTTATCGGAAAGCTGTCGCTTGACTGCATGAGTGCGGTCGGTAATGCGTCCACGCCGATCTGGACAACGATGAATATCATTTTCTCCTTTACGACGGGAGCTACCATTCTTGTTTCACAGGCCTACGGCGCAAAAGAAATCGACAAGGCAAAGAACACGCTTGCATCGCTTTTTAAGTACAATAACATCATTGCCGTTCTTCTGTTTTTATTCTGGCTGTTTTGTTCCGAATTCGCATTCCGGCTGATGCATGTGGACGAGAGCATTATCGGAATGAGCGTGGATTATGCCAGATTTTATTCGCCGATTTTTATTCTGACCGGAATCGGTGCATCCGTAAGCTGTATGCTGCAGGCCAGCCAGAAAACGCAGATTATGATCTGGTACGGAGCAACCAGGTCACTTGCGAATGTAGCGCTGGATTATGTTCTGATCTTCGGCCATTTCGGACTGCCTGCCATGGGTGTGAGAGGTGCGGCACTGGCGACCGCGATTGCGGAACTGCTGGGGGATCTGATTGTCCTGATTTATGTGCTTGTTTCGAAAAATCTGGAACTGAAGCCTTCCTTCGGACAGATTCTGAAGGCAAAAATCAGGCCATATCTGGAAACCCTGAAATACGGTTCGGCAGCTGCAGCGGAGGAATTTGCCTGGAACCTCGGGAATCTTTATCTGATTGTTATGATGAATGAAATATCCGTGGATGCGGCTGGAATTCACTCCATTGTATTCGGCGTGGAACTGATTGCGGTTGCTTTGGTCTGCGCAATCGGAAATGCGACACTTTCGTTGTCCGGTTACGAGACGGGTCGCGGGAATGTCCGCGGTGTATGGGATGTTGTGATCAGTTCGACGGTTCTGTGCGGGGCAATCGCGGCATTTAATCTGGCATTGTTTGTTCTTTTTCCGAAACCGATTCTCAGCTGCTTTACGAAAGATGAAACGGTAATTGCAATGGCGCCGCTTTACCTTCTGATTGTGGGAATCGATTTGTTTCCCAAAAGCGGAAATATTATCTTCGGTTCGGGCATCAAGGGATACGGCGAGCCTTCGTGGATGTTAAAGACACAGCTTTTCGGAACTGTTTTTGTGATGGCGGCCAGTTCCATTATGGTGCTGGTGTTCCATATGGGCATTCTCGAGATTTTTATCATGGTAGTGGTCGATGAGACGCTCCGGCTGATTCTCAATAACTGGAAACTTTTCCGAATCAGCGGGAAACCGAAACGCAGCAGGGCCGGTTCCCAATAGCCTTTCGGGCGGGTGCCGGTGTAAATTGTAAAATAATTGCTGTTTGCCCTTGTATTATTTTGTTACTGCGGTTAAAATGTTACTTACCGCTTTGTGGGTCTGTTTCATTTTAAGCACCCGGCGGAAGCTTCATTTTTGTGTAAGAAGTAAGGAAAGAGGAATAGTTTTATGCAATATACAGATATAGGAATTGATCTTGGCACCGCAAGTGTGCTGGTTTATGTAAGAGGAAAGGGCGTTGTTTTAAAGGAGCCCTCCGTTGTGGCATATGACCACGACAAGAAAAAACTTCTCGCCATCGGGGAAGAGGCAAGAATGATGCTCGGCCGTACCCCCGGAAACATCACGGCGGTAAGACCCTTAAGAAAGGGTGTTATTTCAAACTATACGGATACGGAAAAAATGCTGAAATATTTTATTCAGAAGGCAGTCGGAAAGAAACTTTTCCGCAAACCCCGTGTTTCCGTCTGCGTACCCAGCCGTGTAACAGAGGTTGAGCGGAAGGCTGTAGAAGATGCGACTTTCCAGGCAGGAGCAAGAGACGTATCCATCATCGAGGAGCCGATCGCGGCAGCAATCGGTGCCGGAATCGATATTTCGAAGCCCTGCGGAAATATGATTGTGGATATCGGCGGAGGTACCACGGATATCGCGGTAATTTCCCTCGGCGGAACCGTTGTAAGCGATTCCCTTCCCATTGCGGGCGACGATTTTGATGAAGCAATCGTGCGTTACATGAAGAAAAATCACAATCTTTCCATTGGTGAGCGTACTGCGGAAGATATTAAAATTAAAGTCGGAGCGGCTTACAAGCTTCCTCAGGTAATCGAGATGGAAGTAAAGGGTATCAATATTTTAACCGGTCTTCCCAAGGCCGTAGTGGTATCCTCCGAGGAAATTGAAGATGCACTCCGTGAAACCACCAACAAAATCGTGGAAGCCATTCACGGTGTTCTTGAGCGTACTCCGCCCGAACTTGCGGCGGACATTGCGGACCGCGGTATCGTACTTACCGGCGGCGGCAGCATGCTTCGCGGTCTCGAAGAGTTAATCGAGTCCAGGACCCACATTAATACGATGACAGCGGAAGAACCCATGACCTGTGTTGCAATCGGAACAGGAAAGTATGTGGAGTTTCTTGCGGAGAATAATATTGAGATCTAAAATCGGGCTGTCGGCCTGATCGGATGCCGGGCAACCGGCTTGGAACCTGTGTGGGGCGGTAACGTTTCTGCGTTTCCCATCCTGCACAGGGCAATTTTTTCTGTGGCAGGTTCTGCCGGTTTCACATCAACAGGATTTTTTATGAGAGGGTAAGGCATGGCATCGGGGAAAAAACCTCCTGAAAAGAAAATTGCATTTATTCCCGGACAAAGGGTTACGTTAAAGGGAAATATTGCAAGAATTAATTTTAAGAGCGATACATCGGCATTTATCGTTTTTCTGTTTGCCAGCATGGAGCTGGAGGACGAGGAAATCCGTTGCGTCGGTTCCGTGGCGGGCGTCAGTGAAAGCGACATGGTCGAAATCGAAGGGGTTATGGAGAACAATTCCAATTTCGGACCCCAGATTCGGATTTCTTCCTGTAAAATCATTACGCCCGAAGGAAGCGATGCGGTTTTACGATATCTTTCTTCCGGCGCAATCAAGGGAATCGGCCCCGTTATGGCCATGAAAATCGTCAATAAATTCGGTTCAGACACCTTCCGCATTATGGAAGAGGAACCCGAGCGTCTTGCGGAAATCAAAGGCATCAGTCTGCGGATTGCACAGGATATCGGAATTCAGATGCTTGAGAAAAAGGAAATGCGCGAAACCGTTATCTTTATGTCGGGGCTCGGGCTGACGGATTCGCAGGCCGTAAAAATTCACGCCCTGTACAAAGAAAAGGCGGCGGACGTGATCCGGAGCAATCCCTACCGTCTTGCGGAGGATATCCGCGGAATCGGATTTGCCACAACGGACGCGATTGCCGAAAAGCTGGGATTTTCCAGAAATTCGGAGGAACGGATTCGTGCAGGGATTTTTTATGTTTTAAACGAAATCGGTTTTTCGGGGCATACCTGCATGGACCGGAAAAATGTGCTTGCCGAAGCGGTCCGGACTCTGAATGTTCCAGAGGAAGCGGTGGAAGCAGAACTGGCCACGATGGAACTCGAAAAGAAAATCGTGAACAAACGCGGCATGATTTTTCTTCGGAAATACTATTCCGCGGAGCTTGGGATTGCCCAGAAGCTTAAGGAACTTCAGGAAGCTTTCGGAAATTATTCCCTGTCCGAAAAAGAAAAAAGGAGAATCGAGGATTTTCTCGAGGACTTAAAGAGCCTGAATGAAATTTCGCTTGATGATACCCAGATGGATGCGGTCTGTGCGTCCGTGGAAAAGGGTGTATTTATCATAACCGGAGGCCCCGGAACCGGAAAGACCTCCACAATCCGTGCAATCATCCGCTATTTTGATTCGCTCGGACAGACCGTGGCGCTCTGTGCACCGACCGGAAGGGCGGCGAAGAGAATGGAAGAGGCTACGGGTTATGAGGCAAAGACCATTCACCGTCTTCTGGAGGTCGGAGGGTCGATGGACGATGATGACGATATTCCGTATTTTAACAGGAATGAGATGAATCCCCTGGAGACGGATGTGGTAATCGTGGATGAGATGTCCATGGTGGACACCTGCCTTTTTTACGCGCTTTTGAGCGCGCTTCCGGAAGGTACAAGGCTGATTCTTTCGGGTGATTATAACCAGCTGCCCAGCGTGGGCGCCGGAAATGTGCTTCGGGATCTGCTTAAATTTTCTTCCATCCAGCATATTACGCTGGAAAAGATTTACCGTCAGTCCGAGGGCGGAGACATTGTGGCGGCCGCGGACCGGATCCGGCGGGGACTTCTGCCGGAGAAAAGCGGTGACGGAGGAGATTTTTTCTTTGTGGAGAGAACGGAGGACAATGCGATTTTAAGAGACACCGTGCTTCTGCTCAAAGAAAGAATTCCAAAAAAATTCGGCATCGACACAACCCAGATTCAGGTACTGACTCCGGTCAGGGCCGGAAACTCGGGCGTGAAGAATTTAAATGAAGTTCTGCAGAACTATCTGAATCCGAAGACGGACATCAAAGCGGAGCTCGGGCGCGGGGATCATTCGTTCCGGCTCGGAGACAAGGTGATGCAGACGAAGAACAACTACAATGCGCACTGGGTTTTACGCGGAATCAACGGCATTGTCGGCGACGAGGGCGACGGCGTCTATAACGGGGACATCGGAATCGTGACCGAGGTGGATCTTCTGAACCGTTCCCTGACAGTGACTTTTGAAGACCAGAAGGAAGTGGAGTACTCGGGCGAAATGCTGGATGATCTGGAACCCGCGTATGCCATTACGATTCATAAATCCCAGGGAAGCGAGTATCCTGCGGTAATTATCATCCTTTCGCCGGGGTATACCACGGCACCCATCTATACGAGAAACCTTCTGTACACGGCCGTGAGCCGCGGGACGAAATGCGTTATGATTCTCGGAAGCTGGGAAGCCGTGAAGCATATGACGGAAACGGAAGGGAAGATAGTTCGTTACACGGGCCTTTTCGAACGGCTTACGGAGGTTTTCGGGAATGAATAAAAAAGATATTTGGAAGCTTTTCTTTCCGGATCACTGTCCAATTTGTGACAGAGCACTGCTGCCCGGAGAGGAAATCTGTGAGGAATGCAGTAAAATACCGCGGATTGTGCCTCTCCCGAGATGTGAAAAATGCGGGAAACACATCGATGAGGGCGATACACGGTTCTGCTATGACTGTTTAAGAAATCCGCGGTCCTACGAGCGGGGATTTTCTTTATATGAATACCCGTCCGTTCATGACTCAGTCTCAACCTTTAAAAATCTCGGCAGGCCGGAGTACGGAGCCTACTACGGAAAGCAGATGGGACTGTATTTTTGCGAAGAACTTATAAGGATTGCACCACAGGCACTGATTCCGATTCCGCTCCATAAGGACAGGGAAAAAACAAGGGGATACAACCAGGCCGCAATTCTCGCCGAGGGGATCAGCGAGGTAACGGATATTCCCGTTCTGGAGAACCTCTTAATCCGTCCGAACAAAACAAAAGTACAGAAGGATTTAAGCCGCGGAGAGCGGCAAAATAATGTGAAAAGGGCTTTTCATATTGTGAAAAATGATGTAAAATTAAAGACTGTAGTATTAGTGGATGATATTTATACCACGGGAAACACCATCCTGTCCGCGACAGAAGTTCTGAAGGAGGCGGGAGTGGAAAAAGTGTATTTTATGACACTTGCTACGGGAAGAGGCTGTTAAAATGCTGAACGAACAGCGTGTCGTGCTGATGACCAGACTGGCCATGCACGAAAAGAAAGAGGGAAAAGAGAATACCGAGATCGGAACCTATTTCAGAAGCGATTATATCTCCCTTCACCTGATAGGCTCCGTTATTTGTGCGTCCGTTTCCTTTTTACTCGGATTCGGGTTATATATTCTGTACGATTCCGAGGCTTTTGTAAACGGAATTTACAGTTCGGATATTTCCGCGATGGCATGGAAGCTTTTGCTCATTTATGCCATCTTTGTTCTCGTGTATTTGATTATATCCTACATTTGTTTTGCTATAAAATACCGGAAGGCGCGTTCCCGTCTGAAGGTATATTTCTGCAACTTAAAACGTTTGCAGCTTCTCTATAAGAAAGAGAGAAAGGAAAAGAAGTAATAATGACTAAATTACTGGAGATCCGGGAATTAATCAGGAACTTCTACGGCAAATACGACAGCTTTATTACGCCGGTTTTGAAATTTCTGTTGGCTTTGGTAACATTCCTGGTAATCAATTCAAAACTCGGTTTTATGGAAAAGTTTGCCAAGCTTCCGATTGCGCTGATTCTGGCACTTCTCTGCTCCTTTCTTCCGATGAATTTTCTGGTTGTGGCAGCAGCAGTCATGTGTCTGCTTCATGTATACGCACTGTCCCTTGAGGCAGCGGCGGTTCTCGGAATTCTTTTCGTAATCATGTTCCTTTTGTATTTCCGGTTCAGCCCGAAGGATGCAGTGGTAGCGGTTATGCTTCCCTTGGCATTTGCCTTCAAGGTACCCTGCAGTGTAACTCTGGCAGCAGGACTTTTAGGCGGCCCCGGAACGGCAGTCAGTGTCGGCTGTGGCGTAATTGCTTATTATGCGCTTCAGTTTGTTGCCGGTCTTTCCGTGTCGGAAGGCGGCGGACTGCAGATTAAGGAAATGGCAACGAAATTCAAATCCATTGCGGACGGAATGATTTCGAACAAGGCCATGATCGTGGCTGTAGTGGCATTTGTGGTTGCAATGCTCGCCGTATATTTTATCCGCAGAATGAATATCGATCATGCATGGCCCATCGCAATGATTGTCGGCGCGCTTCTGAATGTGCTGATTCTCTTTGTCGGAGACCTGGTTCTGACCACACAGGTTCCCGTATTCGGAACCATCATCGGAACCATTTTCGGACTCTTAATTGCCGTCGTGATACAGTTCTTCGTCTTCAATCTGGATTATAAGAGGACGGAGCGTGTGCAGTTTGAAGATGACGAGTACTATTATTTTGTAAAGGCTGTTCCCAAGGTAAATCTTGCAACGGCCGATAAAAAGGTAAAAAAGGTTAGGACCTCCGGAAACGGAGCCGCTCCCGTGAAAGCCGCAAGAAGAAATCCCGAGCCCGCAAAAGAGGGCAGACCGGAGAGACCGGAAGGCAGAAGCGAGGGCAGAAAATAAATGATTGCAAGAGGTTTTTCCACGATAAGTGAATATTTATCCGTATTCCGCCTGCCCAGAGTAGGTATTCTTGACGTGGTTGAAATTATCATTCTTGCATTTATTATTTATCAGGCTATGGTCTGGATGAAAAATACCAGAGCATGGTCCATCATCAAAGGACTTGCGGTTGTCCTGGTATTTATGGCAATCGCGGTGCTTCTTAACATGACCACCATTATCTGGCTGGCGAAGAGCCTCTTTACACTGGTTGCCGTCGCCATCATCGTGGCATTGCAGCCGGAAATCCGAAGGCTGATTGAGGAACTGGGACAGACTAATCTGATCAATACCTTGATGCGGCTGGATGAAAAGAAAATGGAAGGTCGATTTTCCGATAAGACTCTAAATGAAATCATCGTGGCAAGCTATGCAATGGGCAGGGCAAAAACCGGTGCGTTAATCGTAATCGAGCAGGATTCTCCGCTCGGAGAGTACGAAAGAACCGGTATTGCCGTTGATGCGGTTGTAACGAGCCAGCTTCTGATTAATATTTTCGAACACAATACTCCGCTTCACGACGGAGCTGTCATTGTAAGAGGGGACCGTGTGGCAGCGGCAACCTGTTATCTTCCTCTTTCCGATCAGAGAACCTTAAGCAAGGATCTGGGTACCAGACACCGTGCGGCGGTGGGAATTTCCGAGAATACGGATTCCATGACCGTGGTTGTCAGCGAGGAAACCGGAAAAGTCAGCATCGCCTACGGCGGAGAATTATACCGTGCGCTGGATGTGGACCAGTTAAGAGAAAAGCTGGAAATCGTTCAGGCCAAGCGTGAAACCGAAAAGAAGTTTTCCATTTTCAAGAAGAAGGAAAAAGGAGAGGAAACCGCGAAAACGGAAGGCTCCGTAAAGGAAGACAAAAAAGAGAAGAAGAAAAAGAAGAAAAAGGCTGCGGAGGAAGAACCAGCAGGCGAAACCGTTAAAGAATGAAAGAGAAACTGATCAAACATCTGGATTTAAAAATACTCGCGCTTCTGTTTGCGGTAATTTTATGGCTGATTGTCGTAAATATCGACGATCCCGTAAAGACCGTTCAGTTTTCCGGGATCAACGTGCAGATTCTGCATGCGTCGGACCTGGAAAAGCAGGGGTATTGTTATGATGTCATCGACGGCACCGATACCATCAATGTCAGCGTAACCGGCAGAAGAAGCGTCATCGAGGAGATTTCCAAGGAAAACATTACCGCCACGGCGGATATGAAGGATTTGACCAGTATGAACACCATCAGTATCAAGGTGGCATCCAACAAATCCCCCAACGAACTGGACGCTCTGAAAACAGATACAGAGAATGTTAAGGTGGAAATCGAAAAGCTTCAGAAGAAGACCAAGACCATCGTCGTGGAGACCGAGGGTGAACTGGCAGAAGGTTATATCCTCGGAAGCTGTACCCTGGACTTAAACCAGGTGGATATTAAGGGACCGGAATCCGTCATTTCGACAATCGATTCCGCCCGGGCGAGTCTTGATGTGGAGGGCGCTTCCTCCAATGTTTCCGCATCCGTTCCTGTTTATCTTTATGATGCGAACGGCGAAAGAGTGGATTCCCAGAGAGTATCCGTCAATATCAATAATGTAAATATCAGCCAGGAAGTTCTTTATTCCAAGACCGTTCCGGTTGAATATATTGTTTACGGAGCACCTGCAGAGGGATATGCCGTGGCGGATAACGTAATTGCATCCACGGAAGAAGTTACAATCTGCGGAAGAAAGAGTGTTTTGGATAATGTAGTCGGTGTTTACGTTTCGGGCGAGGATGCCTTAAATGTGACCGGCCTTACCAAGAATACGAATTTTGAAGTCAATCTGAAGGATTTCCTGCCGGTCAATGTCAGTTTTTCGGACAGCTCGTTTGACGGAAAGGTTTCCGTTACCGCACAAATCCGAAGAGAAACCTATACCATCATTAATAAGGATCTTTCCGAAATCACGATTTACGGTGTTCCGAACGGAAAGAAGGCGGAGATTCTTTCGGAAGGAGATTATGTCAGGGATAATAAACTGGTTGTCCGGATTTACGGACTGGCGGAGAAAATCGGGGAGATCGACGAAGAGAATCTTGTGGTTGAGCTTGATCTGGAAGGCTACCGGCTTGGAAATAACCTGACGGAACTTGCGAACGGAACGTATACGATTACGCCGGACATCCTTCTTCCCAACCATGTCAGGATGGAGTCCGGATGCGTAGTTTCGGTAAGAATCAGCGATAATTAAGAGAACAGCCGGTTTTCAGTATCGGTTTATAACTCTAATAATACTAACAAAGAAAGAGGAAATGTGTATGGGAAGATTATTTGGAACAGACGGTGTCAGAGGCGTGGCAAATGAGGAATTAACTCCCTTACTTGCAATGCAGCTTGGACAGGCAGGTGCTTATGTACTGACAAGAGAAACCAATCACAAACCGACCATTATGGTTGGCTGCGATACCAGAATTTCAGGCGATATGCTGGCAAATGCACTGATGGCAGGTGCCTGCAGCGTCGGAGCAAATGCAGTTTATGTAGGAATTCTTCCTACTCCGGCGGTTGCTTATCTTACCAAGAAATACAAAGTGGATGCGGGTGTTGTGATTTCCGCTTCGCACAATCCCGTTGAATTTAACGGAATTAAGTTCTTCGACGGAAACGGATACAAGCTTCCCGATGCACTTGAGGACGAAATTGAAGCACTGATTAAGAATAATATGGAAGGTGTTAATTTCCCCACCGGTTCCGGAGTAGGTAAAATCAAATACCGCACGGATGCCAGAGAAGAGTATATTAACCATTCCATCCGTTCCGTAAACGTGGATCTTTCCAATCTGAAGATTGTGGTTGACTGTGCGGAAGGAGCTTCCTATTATACATCTGTGGAAGCACTGAAAGAACTCGGCGCAAATGTGGTTGCCATCCACAACAATCCGGACGGAACCAATATTAACGCAAACTGCGGATCCACTCATATGGAAGAGCTCTGCGCAAGAGTTGTATATGAGAAAGCAAATCTGGGTCTTGCATTTGATGGTGATGCGGACAGAATGCTGGCAGTGGATGAAAACGGAAAGCTGGTTGACGGCGACCAGGTAATGTCCATTATCGGTAATTATATGAAGGATCGCGGAACCTTAAAGCAGAATACCATCGTAGTTACCGTTATGAGTAACCTCGGTATGACTTTAATGGCAAAGGAACACAGCATCAATCTGGAGCAGACCAAGGTTGGTGACCGTTATGTTCTTGAGCATATGAAGGAGCATGATTACAACCTGGGCGGTGAGCAGTCGGGCCATATTATTTTCCTTGACCGCAATACCACCGGTGACGGACTTTTAAGTGCCCTTCTTCTTTTACAGGTAGTTGTGGATACCGGAAAGCCTCTGTCCGAGCTTGCATCCATTATGGAAGTTCTTCCTCAGGCATTGGTTAACGCAAAGGTTCCCAACCATAAGAAAGAGCATTATATGGAATATCCGGAAGTTGCTGCTGCAATTGCCGAGATTGAGAAGAAATTTGCCGGCGAAGGCAGAGTTCTGATTCGTCCTTCCGGAACCGAGCCCATGGTTCGTGTTATGATCGAAGGAAAGGATCAGAAATTAATCGACGAGGAAGCACATCGTCTGGCAGATCTGATCACACATACCGTGCTGTAATGCGGGGAAACTTTTTCGGTTGATAAAGCATAAAAGTGTGGTATAATATCAGTAAGTGATGGGTTCGCATTTCCTGTTCTTTCGGGGGACTGAACGGGGCGGATTCGGAAAGTCACAAAGAGTGTATGGGTTATTCGAAAATACGTTAGGGGTAACGTATGGCAAAAAAGAATGAATTGGAGGTACGCAAATGGTAAGTCAGAGCGTTGTTATCAAGAATCCTACCGGTTTGCATTTAGGTCCGGCCGGACTTTTATGTAAGGAAGCGATTCAGTACAAATCCCTGATCACCTTTCAGTTTCGTGACAGCACGGCAAATGCGAAAAGTGTTTTAAGCGTACTCGGAGCCTGCGTCAAGAGCGGAGATGAAATCAAACTGATTTGCGAAGGCGTGGATGAAAAGGAAGCACTGGAGCATTTGGTAAGTGTAATTGAAAGCGGACTTGGAGAATAGGGATTTTCCATATACGTTTTGGAGGAGTCAGAATCGGGAGAACATTGCTTCTCCCGATTTTCATTCGTTTTCATGGGAAATTCTTCGAATTTCCCCAAAAAAACAATTGACGGAAAAGGCTTGCTGTGATATTCTACTTAAGCGAGATTGATTTTTAGGTCTTTTTTTTGTGCACTTATTTTTTGAATAAACAGGGTTATAACGTCTTTAAAGACGAGTGGAGGTGAAGAAATGCGTACCAGAATTACATTGGCATGTACAGAGTGCAAGCAGCGCAACTACAATACTACGAGGATAAAAAGA
>Ga0247611_10002988_pt1 | contig 25975 bp, 22 predicted proteins | sample 177DNAGHGhighgp2_FD_192422 | JGI IMG/M metagenome (GOLD analysis project Ga0247611, IMG submission 192422) | Sheep rumen microbial communities from Palmerston North, Manawatu-Wanganui, New Zealand - 1770 DNA GHGhigh gp2 | ecosystem: Host-associated > Mammals > Digestive system > Stomach > Rumen... | reverse complement strand
CAGCGTTGTGTATACGTTGCCTGCCGCAGGTTTTGTCTCTACCGTCGAAATTGCTGGCGTTACAGTGACAGTATGGGAGTGTGCTCCACTCTCTTGCAATGTATGGCTGTGGGCACCGCCGACTGGTATGCCGTGGGTGTGGCTGACATTCACGTCAGTGTTTCCTATTTTCTCCCAACTGTATGAAGGGTTGGCTTCTGTTCCAGTATTGACGCAAATCCACTCATCGTACACGTCTCCGCTGCCAGCGTGGATGTTGTGCAATACAAGATAGATAATGTACATATGGGCCGCGGCAACGCCCATCGCGCCGATGATTGGGGTGTCTGTCGGGCTTGCTTTGTATTCGGCCCCGCTTGGGATTGAGTCGCTGTTTGGCGGGCAGACAAGGTAAGTGTACTTGGTGCTAATCTGCTCCCCGACATAGTCTATCATGAACCTTACGGTCGGGGCCGCCATATTTGCCGTGGTCGAATGTGCGTTGTATGTGGTCTGGTCGACCATCATAGCTTCGTTCATGACCACGAAACTGGACCCGTCGTACACGATAAGGTATTCCGCGCCAGTCGTCATAATCGGGTTTCGGATAGTCGGTGTCGACCCAGGGGCTTTGAGTGCGCTGGTGAGCGGGATAGTGCTACTGCCGAGTCTAATCTCTTTTTTCGAGTTCGGGGCGTAAAGGCCGTCGACACTTTGCACCTCAGACGCAAGTGTCGTGTCGATGACGAAAGTCATACCAGTTTTACGCTCAACGTTTGAGAGGCTTCTTGATGTTATCGTGAATGTGAATTTTGATGGGTTTGACCCAGATGCGGCGGTGAATGCCAAAGTGTATACGTCGTCATCCAAGTCCCCCACAGAAGTTACATGCTTAAGTTTAACAAAACCAGTTCCTCTATAGTTATATAAATCAGTTGAACTGGATGTCGGTTGTACTAGTGTTAGAAAATTTCCCATTGCCTAATATATTATAAATCTGTTATATTTTTTATATGGTACACTTTTGTGTTGTCATATGTGCTCGATAGATTAAGGTGGTATGTGTTGTCGGCTGAATCCCACAGGTAGTATTTGTCCCAGTTAACATCCCAGTCCAACGGTTTCCCGTACACTGGAACGTATGTCACGGCCTTGATAGCCCCGCCTTCAAAATGTATGGGTTCGTCATTGAGTACGAGCAGTTCCCTGTTCGATACGAACTGGGCCAATGCTGCGCTGGATGTCACTTCAACTGTCGGATATCCCCATCCGTTGCCATACCAGGCGTAGAACCTGTTGGTGGCCGCGTCGTGCACGATATGCCCAATGCGGTATGTCTGGCTCAGTGCGGCTATTTCAGAACTTGTCAGATTCAACGGGTTTCCGCTCTCATATTCGACTGAATTGATATAATCCTTCGCCCTTTCATCGGCAATTTTCGCGTCCACCGTTGATTCCGACGCGAGAGGGTTCGAAGAATCCATGTCCGTGTCTATGTAAAGCGTCACAAGAGTGCCGCCCTCGTCTATTTCACCGCCCTGCTGGGTCACTTCCTTGATTGTCAGGGTTCCGTTGCTCAACTGGGCTATCGCCGCGCTGCCGTTAATATTGTTCAAGGCGGCCTCCACCGCAGAGTCGACGTCGTCCCTTACAGTCAGGAAGTCGATATATTTGCTAGCCCCCGAGACACTCACAGTTCCGACTATCGTACGCACCCTTTCCCCGTCCCTGAATCTGCCGAGGACAATTTGGCCGTCTTTGAATATATTGTCGGTATCATTTGTGACCATGTGGGTCATTCTGTCGACAACCTCGCTATAAGTGGTAAATGTGTTGATATCGCTATTTCTGTATAGTTGTATATTCCTTAGCAAGCCTATCATTGCGTTTATTTTTTATAATAAATAGTGTTTAATGTATATTTATAATCAATAAATCCAAGCGGACCAAAAGAATGCATTAATGACGATTGAAGAAAGGAAATACAGGATACAGCTCGATAGTCTAATTGACGAATGCCTCGACGAGGTGTTCAAGAGTGAATACGACATGCCAGAGTTTGACGACGTGTCCCAGTTCAGGTACAGGCATGCTGGCGCAGAAACGGGTAAGGACTATACAAGTGCGATAGCCAGCAACAATTTCACTCCGATTAAATACGGCCCGATGAACCACGGATGGAAAACGGTGACGGCTTCCAACGGCATGATGGGATGGGTCGACCGCAGAGGAAGGCAGCACCCTATCATGAAAGACCTTGGCTGGCTGGATTCATGCAGCGATTTCAGTCCTGGACGCAGCGCCATAGCGTCTGGGATGAAGGACGGCGTAAGATATTATGTGTACAAGGATGGAAAATACGAAAAGGATTCCGCCCGATTCACCAGGACGGCATACGACGCGAACGGCAATAAGCACGAGTCTGACGACATAGCCGACGGAATCGTGAACCACGACGGCACGCCCACGACCGACGAACTGGTGACCAACACCAGGTCGGCGTCCAACCCGCAGGGAAGATGGGACCCGAATAAACTGATACGATACTCCACACAGGACAAGCAATTCTTCGTCCAGTTCGTGATGGTGTGGGCCCAGCACTTCGGGGATAAAAGCCAATACAGAACTGGTTTCAACGACGCGGACCGTACATATTTCATCGACATAGAGAACGGGCCAGGCGTGTACAGCGCGGTGGTCGAGCTGGACCAAGGCCTCGGTTCGTCAATCAAAGTCAACCAGATTGACAGGGAGACATGGAACCAGAGGAACGCGTATAACGGTGCAAGCGGAAGGTTCTTCGAGGGAAGACAGCGCGGAAGCCGAGAACTGGCGGAAAGCGGCGGCAATGTGCATAATTCTGGCGATGCGGGCGACATCGCACAGCTATCGCACGGCTCGATAGTGTTCGGCGTGAACATCCCGTTCGATGACACAGCCGACAACGGCAATGCGAACACGCAGCAGGGCCAGCGACAGCCGAACCAGTCGTTCGAGACCGAGACCATGCAGGCTGACTACCACGGGTTCATAAACAGCATGACCGCCAAGTGGCTGTTCAGGATTGACCAGGGGCTGTGGCTTAATGCGGATGACGGCGCCAGGATAGGGACCGTGGCCGTAACCCCGAATCTGTCCCAGTGGGATTTCAAGTTGACCCACGACAACGGCAACGAGTTCAACTTCGTGATAAGGGATGTAGAACTCAAGGACAGCGGCAAAGGCTATGAGGTGGCCAACAACATACTGCTGTCCTACTCAACACCGAACACCATGTCGATGAATAGAGGCATCGGGTATATGGACATAATTTACACACACAAGATGAAAAACAATATCAATCTGTTTGAGGATAGAATAAACACAGAAGCCCCCAGAAGGCCCAGGGGGACGAGCGATAGCGCTATGGTCCGCTCCAAGAAGATTAGGCTGAGCGAGACAGAATTCAGGGGCCTGCTGAAAAGCATTGTCACAGAGATGGTCGGAGAACGTTTCAGTAACATGGACGGAAGTGCTGTCTGGGATATCGCGAGAGCGATGGAGGATGCTGGCCTCGACGAAAAGGGGTGCGAGATGTGCAGCGCACTTGACGACAGTTACATGGTCCGTTTCAGCGGAAGCAAGGACCATGGTGACTGGAACACCCCGCCGACATATGACTATAAGCCAGACAGGGATGATGTCAGGGAGGTGGAGGCCAGCATCAACGCCATACCAGACGAGAGGGTCAGGAATGCAATGATGGACCAGTTCCATTCATGGCTTGAAACAGCGGAACCAGACATGTCTTTTTCCGAAGGCCCGAACCCAGATGCATAAAACACAAATATTTATAATACACAACGGCACAAATGACTATAATTAACGACAATATAATAAGTTTACAGGAACTGATATCCCAGCTCGGCGGCGAGGACGGTGTGCAGGGCATCCAGGGTGTCCAGGGGATTCCTGGCCTGCAAGGGCTGCAAGGCCCGAGGGGAGCCCAAGGCCAGCAGGGTTACAGGGGCATCCAGGGTGCGCAGGGAGCGCAAGGGCTGAAGGGCCATACTGGCCTGCAAGGGCTGCAAGGCCCGAGGGGAGTCCAAGGCCAGCAGGGTTACACGGGAATCACTGGGGCGCAGGGTCCGAAAGGCTCGCCTGGCCTGCAAGGCCCGATGGGGGCACAGGGCGCATCTGGCCTGCAGGGCATTCTCGGATGCCAGGGCGTCCAGGGTGTGCAGGGCACGGCTGGCGTTCAAGGCGCGAGAGGCTACAAAGGAACCGCTGGCCTGCAGGGCATTCTCGGATGCCAGGGCGTCCAGGGTGTGCAGGGCACGGCTGGCGTTCAAGGCGCGAGAGGCTACAAAGGAACCGCTGGTATACAGGGCCCGACAGGCCTGCAGGGTATCCAGGGAACACAGGGCATTAACGGCATGCAGGGTTTCCAGGGATACAGGGGAGTCCAAGGCCAGCAGGGTTACAAGGGTGTAATCGGCCCGCAGGGCCCGACGGGACCGCAGGGTTCGTCTGGACTGCAGGGCACCATGGGATGCCAGGGTTTGCAGGGCCCGAAGGGTCTCGTCGGCATCCAGGGCGTGCAGGGCCCTAAGGGCAGTAAAGGTCCGAGGGGGTACATGGGATATCAGGGGGACAGCGGCGACGCTGGCATACAGGGTTTGCAGGGTGAAGCTGGAACCGTGTGGTTCGACGGAATCAGGCTCAACGGGTACAACACAAAGCTTTACACATTCGACCAGAATCTCGGCTACTTCGTCTCCGCCAACGACCAAAATGAGCACAACTATCTCAAGGTGAAGAACGGTGCGGTAATCAAGGTGGTGTTCGATGAGAACAGCGCTGCTGCGTTAAGAGCGGGAACCATACCAGTCAAGAGCCTTGAATACTCCCAGAACTCACTGACAAACTATCCTGCCTATTATTCCGAAAATGTGCCTATTTCGAATGTGCTGACTTCACGCATACCGAACAGGACGGTCATGGAATTTACGTACTACGACAATGGATGGTACTATAGCGGCGGCTCCCTGGTTTCTTCATCGTCGACGGATGCCGCGCTCACGGCCAACATCAAAGTTAAAGGCGTCACCGTGGGAAACATCAACAACGGCGAAACCCTGGAGGCTGGCACGACCATGCAGGAGATATTTGAACACATGCTGGTCAAAGTGACCCCAGCCAAGGCCACGGCGCCGAAACCAGTGCCGCAGTCACCGACTGGGAGCTCGGTGCCGCATAACAACGGGACGGTGGAGGTCGGCGACACCGTGAGTTTTACGATGTCTACGAGGTATGACGACGGATATTATTCAAGTTCCAACACCAGCCTGTATCCAGTGTCCGAATTCAACCATATTAACGGATGCACTGACGGAAAGCTGCCAGCCGAGTGCGAGCTTGTGTCCAAAACCTATTACCGCAACGGTTCCGTCACCAGTCCAACAGTAAGCTACGCTTCGGTCCCTGAAGGCAACTACACATACCTGTGCTCGGTGACGTACCGAGCTTCCAGCGTAGTGCCGAAAAACAGCGACGGCGGAGCCAACACTGGCATTGTAATACAGGCTGGCACTTCGCCGCAGGTGACGAACTTCAGCTTCCGTGCGAGATACAAATTGTACTACGGGTACACGCCAGCGGACCCGAGCAACAGTTATGCGGACAGGTTCACGACAGCAGCCCAGCTCCAGACACTCGGCTTCGGGTGGCTGGCCGAGAGCGGTGCATCCGAACCGATGTCGATGGACTCTCTCGAGGGCCGCACCGCGTTTGTCATAGCTATACCGTCGGCGTACAGGGTGACCGCCACGTCGACCGTGAACGGCATACCCGTCAACGTGGACGAGAAGTGGGTGTACAGGAATTCGGTGCAATATGTCAACGGTTCGGTTGAGACGACATACAGAGTGTATGTCATGCATGCATTGATACCTCAGACCTACACCAATATAACAGTAACAAAGCAATGAATATGGCTTCATACGAATACAAAAGCAGTCAGCAGTCAAACATAAACTGGGGTGAATCCTTCAACATGTCGGTCAAGGCGCCAGCGGTGGCCAACAGGATATTCCAGACGCTGGCCAAGGCGCAGGAATACGTCGACGACCAGATGTCAAGCGCGGTCGAGGGTGTCAGAATCACCGTCATCGGCGACCCAATCCAGCCCAACAACGGACTGTACTATATCAAAAGCCTTCCGTACGTAGAAGACGGCCATACGGTTCCAGGGGTGCTTGTGAAAGTAGGCTCAAACACGGATTCCCTGTATGTAGGCAACGCTGTGTGGCAGGGAGGCTCGACATTCCCCGCGAGCGGCGTTAAAGACGGCGCCCTGTATCTCAACAACAACACGCTGGACCTCTTCCGAAAAGACGCGGAGACTCACGAGTGGGTTTTCATCGGCAACATTCTGCCCCAGTCTGTCGATTACGGCAAATGCTACTACATCCTGTCGAGGGACGGGTCGGAGCACCCGACGTTCAGCCTTTCCACCTGGAGCACGTCCATGCCCAGTGTGTCGGACCTCCCGCAGGCCGAACAGAACGGGCAATGGTTCCTCTGGACGAGGCTGTACTATGAAAACGAAACAGGCGAACTTTCCGCAAAATACACTTGCTCGATGATATTCTCATCACTCAACATGGGTACTTTTAGCCTGCCTGATGATATTTATTAGAAACGTGTATTATAAATAAAAAAAAACGCAACACATATGAACGCATTAAGAAATTTGCAAATTTTTCGAAACGGTGAACCGATTGTCGGCACTATGGCCGTAGCCAAAGCGACTGTCGAGGCCGCGTTTTCAAGCGGCACGCTGGTCTTGAAGGACGGTGAGCCGATAAGTATCCGTTATCAGGTTGACGATATGGTCAAAGGCCTGTATGGCGTAGCCTATATCAATCAAAACGTAAGGCATATATTGTGGGCTGGCAGTGAAATATCAGTGCTGCCTCCACAGGGGGTGAACGATTATATCCATGTAACCGAAGGAGACGACGGGAACTACACGGTAGGCGTCAATATCGTGCCAATCAGCAGCGCGACGACTGAGGCCGACGGCCTGGCCAGTGCAGCGGATGTCCGCCAGTATATCCTCAACACGTTCAAGGACAAGTTTGTCAAAGACGGCTCTGTCATGTACTTGGGAGAAGATGCATCCCAGAGGTCACCAGGGGACGAAGGCTATGTTGAAACCGAAGGCGACGAAGCATACCTTGTACTCGTGTTAGAAGGCGGCAGTGACGGTACGTCAGACGACTTCAAGATATACATCCCAGTTAGCAGCATGGTGCCTGACGAAACCCAAATAAGAGGGTGGGCCAGGGATGAGGCTGAAGAAGTGACAAACAACCTGGGAAGCGTAACAGCTTCGGAAGGCAGCTACTTCACATCAATTGGAGTGGAAGACGGCCGACTGGTATCCACGGAGGCAAGCCTTCCAAATGTGGTGGACTACGACGAAGGCCATGATATCGATTTCAGAACCGTTGCCGATACAACGTACGTAGATACGGCCCTGGATGCCGACATCCACGTTGCTGGTTTGACGACTGGCGTTGGCGGCGTCGGTATTAACGACACTTTCACAGCTGGCATGTCCCTGTCCGACATATTGAAGAAAATTTTTGTCAAAGACGTCGATGTCAAAACAACAATCCCAGCCATCACGTTCAACATATCTGATTCAACATCGGTATACGAATACGGTTCCAGTGTCACCAAAACACTTAGCGTGTCCAACTACATCGATGGGTACTTCAGTCCAGAGAACACTGCATACACGACAGCAACTTTCAACACAAACAACAACACCACGGGCGGCAAGCTCAATGCTGGATGTACCAAGGGCGCTGAAACATACAGTGCCAGCACTGGCAGCGTAAGCGGCTCCACCTGGACCAACACCAACCTTACGTCGGCTACGACCTTGACGGCAAACGTTCCTTACGGCAATTCCACCGTGACGGCCAAGACGATGGCCAACCAGAATTCTTCAAAATCCATCGCAGCTGGGACATTGACAAAAACCAAGACCGTCACACCCTATTACAGATTCTACGCTGGAGTCATAGACGGGACGGACTTCAGGACATCGGACTTCGCCACGGTGAGCGGTGCAATAAATTCCCTGGAAGATAACAAGTACAAGGGCCAATGGCTTTCTTCCGACGGATATTACATGGAGGGGTCGTCATCCCCAGTGGAAACTCCGTCCACTTCTGTCGGAGCGTATATTGTGGACCGAGGCAAAAGCCTGGTCGTCCTGACACAGGCTGGCAAGACCGTGACGGCGACATACGACGACAATTCGTCTAGCGGCACCTTCGAGACACGCCAGATTACAAGGGTAATCGACGGAAATATCGTTAACTACCAGATTAACTGGCTAAGTAATTTATCGTCGAATGCCGCGATGACACTGTACAACCTGAAGGTTCAATAATCAATTAACATTACAGAAGAGATGGCAGAATATATTTTTGTAAACGAAAAAAACATACAGGGTAAAAACACAACCTTCAACCCGACTAACAAGTTGCCTATTATCGGTTCTAGAATCTGGGCCACCCTTGCGGACTTGGTCAATTATCTGAACGACCCGACAAGTTCGGCAATCGCTGGTATCCAGGTGGCCGTCGTAGCGGACCCAGTACCAGAAAATAACGGTACTTATGAGATTGTGTTCAAGAATCCATCCCTGTTGGACACTTCCATTGCCCCGTACATTGGCATCAAGGACGGAAAGGCTATGACACCCACAATGGGATTCGGTGCCGAAGAAGACGCCAGGACAGCGGTCGACGAAGGCGTTATAGACTCATACCGCCCTAACGTGGCGTTTTTCGACAGCAATAACGTCAGCAATCTGACATACAAGAAGCTCGTCAATGTGGACGACCAGGGCGGCATTGAAGGCGGTGTCATTGTGGACGGCTTCTACGCCACGATTGGAGGGGAAGAGTTGTTTGTGTACAAAAGTGGCGACAACTATTATTACTATGACAGCCTCGGGCAGCAGCATCCATACACATACGGCGGGGAGACCATCCACACTTACATCGAGCTGACCCTTACAAACGGAGAAAAGGTGAGGATTAACGCCGATGAACTTAAGGCCGTGACCGACACCTACGTGCAAAACGGACGCCTAAGGGTGAGTGAAAGCGGCAGGACATATCTGGACCTCCGCTATAACACCAACCCATCCATTGAAACAGCCCCTGTGTCGATAGACGTGACGGACTTGGTGCCTACGGCTTATACCGACACTGTCATCACATTTATTAGCGAGAACAACGAACTCAGTGCAACTCGCGGCCTGTTCAACGACACGGCGGTGAGAGTGCTGAAGGACTACATAGACTACTACGACTGCGGCACGTTCAGTTTCAGTGGCGACTAGCCCAATCGTGCCCACTATGAACTGTTACAGAAACCCCCAGGCAGGCCGTCTGGGGTTTTTGTTTATTCGTCTGGTTTGCCAGTCTCAATATTGACGCAGCGATAATTCACATATATTGTCGCGGCGTCTGTTTCGTAGTATTCTTCGATTTCGCACCCTTTCTTTTTTCGAGGGACGGCCCCGTAGACAATCCTTTTGTACCCATGGGCCGCATAGGCCTCGTCGGATGGGTTTATGATAATAGTAGACTCGGTTATTATCGCACTGCCAGCCATAGCTAAGTTGCCGAAGCAATCTATATACCCGTATTTAGTGTTTTTCATTGGCCTGTCGGTGTTTTTTGTTATAATTCCACCGTCATGATTGGACGTGGCGGGTAACCGTTATACCTGTTAGCGTAAGTGAAACAGCCACTGGTTGTACCATAGTACATCCAGGTACGGTAAGTACCGTATTCCGCAACACACCAACGCGATACCGAAGGGTCTAGAGGGACGACCTTGGACGGTTTGATGCCTTCATCTGTGATATCGCTGATTTTCTCGTATGCCGCGTTTATTTTTTCTATCATGTCGTCCCTGAGCATGACAGCCAAGTCCAAGGGCTCCGAATGCGAGTACAGGCCAGGCGCAAAATGCGTTTTGCTCGGGTTTCCGTAACGCAGGCAATTATACTCTGGAGGATATGCTGGCACGTATTTCAGATTGGTGTACAAAGTATCCAGATTTCCTTTATACCGTGTAATTTGTTTGCCTCTGTTCCTATAATAATACACAAGACCGCTGGTCGGGGTCGTGCTTGCCATATGGCTCATGACATAGGCATCGTATATGTCATCCATTTCGCCGTACCACGATTCGAGGACATCCCTTGTGTCTGAGACATCGTATGTCACGCCGTCCAGCGTGTAGGATGTCCTATTGAAAATGTTACTGTAGTATGCGTACATTTTTGCGGCGTTTTCATTTTCGGCGTCCGCGTTTACATTGTTCTCGAACGTTGTCTTCCTCATGATTTCGATACTGTCGTTTTCCGAGCCTCCATTGCCGTCGGACTCAAACGAGTTGGACCCGAGGGTTGTATAATGGTTTTTGACAACATCGAAGTTGACGCCAGTACGGTAAACTCTGTTGAGCTTGTTTAAGTCCTGGCTGGCTGTGGTATAACCGATAGGGACGCGTGAACTGCCGAGTACCGTTTGAGGCGTGGTGCCTCTGTAGTTTTTGAAACTACTGTTAAACGGGGGATAGTATGGGGTTACAGTCGTACCGTTTTTTTTCAATTTAAAAGGTGTTCCGTATCTAACCCCATCCCATAGAACAGCCAGTTTGGTTAAATCCACTCTTGTGACAAGGGGGACATTGTCGCCGTTTGCCTTGCTTATAGCCTTAAGGGTGGTTCCGACAGTAACTGTCGACCTTGTATAGTAGCTGCTGTAGTTTTCGCTCCAATCGGAAGGTTCTTCTTCGATGACAGCGTATCCGCTCCCAGTCCATTGATAATAAACACTGGCTTCGAATGTCGGCGAAGTGTTCGGGTCATAGCGGTAACATTTGCTGATTGACCATGTGTTGCTTCCGTAGCCTCCGTTGTTTATACCGATGGCACTTTGGCTTATGACATTCTCTCCACCGTCCACTTCAATCTCCGTTTCTGGGCAAATGGTGTAAGTCAGATACGAAAAACGCCTGGCTGTCAGCTCGTCTGCCAAATTGGATAGAGATTCCCCAGCTTGCCATGCCAGCACGACGTTGGATAGCGAGCCGTTCGAGTTCGCCGAACTGTACGTTATGCTGCCGTTAAAGCTCACCAGCCCATCGTTGTCGAGGTCAAGTTCCAACAGGTATGACGATACATTTGCGGATACGGATGAGTTGTACATGCCCTCCATTCCGCTTGCATCTGCACATGCCACCGCATGCAGCATTTTTTTACCGTTCCCTATAAATATACCCAGAATGACATCAAAATTGGTTTCATACCTTCTGAAATTGAATTTTCTGTAATCGATAGTGTCGCCCTTAAGTGCGAGATACCTCTCGCCCACAAGGTCGTACACCAGGATATCCTTGCCTGGTTCAATCAGTTCATCGTCCAGTTCCACAAGTTTGTTCGCACCGACCATCGATGTCGATATCATTAAATTCCTATAAGTGCTCATATATACGTTTGTTGTTATAATGTGTATTCCCCGATAATGACGACACCGTCTTTGATACTCATTGCATATGACGAATTTGGCTTGAAGCTCGCAACGGAGCCTTCGCTGTAATACAAGTGCGTTCCACTATCGGCGTTTATTGTAAGGGTGAATGAATCATCCGCGACGAAATACGCCACAGTTTCAAGGACGTTGGCTTTCACGTCGGACAGTGTGAGCGAACTGAGTTTATCAGTGAACTTATACACGGTGTTTGCCGACGTATTGTAGATAACTGGGTTTGCACCAGACACCGATACCACACTCGGAGGCTCGAGTTTCCCACCAGTGGCCTCGCTGGTGAATATGTGGTTCATCGCATGCTCCTGCCCCACGCTGCTTTTCGAGTAAAGTTCGTCGCAGCACACGATGCCGTCTTTAAGCGACAGCACGTAAGAACACCCGCCAGTGAACAACAGGGATGAAATCCTGCATATGTCCTGGGGGAGGCTGAGCGAAAAAGTGTCGTCCGCGGCGGTGAAATACAGTGTCGATTCCAGGCTTGCGGAAGACGGGGTGGGGTCCGTTGTGTATATCGGTGCGACCGCACTCAATATGGACAGCGACGCGAGCGGTGTGTTGTATATATATGTCTTGTTGGAGTCCATGTAGTCGAGGACCGCCGTGTTGTCTTCGGAATCAAAACCCCTGTCTATGATAACTTCTGGCTGGTAAAGGTATTGCGAGGCGTCAATCTGCTGCTGGGTTATCGTGTCTATCGTCTCGACAATCGATTGGTACAGTTCGTACACGGCTTTGACCGTGGGTATCTTGTTCTGCGAGGTCGGGTCCCCAGTGATGTCGGAAACGCCAGTGGCCAGGTTGAAACCAGCCATGGGCCCGTATTCGACGCCGCTTTCGTACAGTTTCCTGGTCGAAGGGTCGAATAGCACGACGCCGTTGGCCGTATCTGGCGCCTCGTTGGAACCTATGTTTTCCCCCAGGGATTTTCTCTTGAATATTAATTCAACTCTGCTCATTTACAATAATCTGTTATTACGATATACGATAAATATAGGCAAAAACACATTAAAAGCAAAAAATATTTTTTTTTCTGTTGTTGGCTGAATTGTTGTATATTTGCACAAGACAGCAATGCCTACATGTGAGGCTCCAACTGTTTATTAATAACTTGAAAAAATAACATAATGGCAGAGTTAAAACGAGCTAGGACGGCCACCAATGAAGAGGTGGACATTTTCTTGAAGGGGACCGACCCGCAGGAACGTATCATAAACATCGAATGCGGGTATGGCGACAAACAGGCCACAGTCATATACCGTGACGAGAACGGGGCCAAACACTACGACTTGCAGGACTTCTATCCTTTCTGCTGGGCCAAGCAGGAGGCTGGCAGGCTCATGTTCGACGGGGACAGGACCAAGTTGAGGATGAAGATGCAGGAATACGGAATATCCTGCAAGGGCCTCATCGTGGCGAACGAGAAAGGCGAGGTGCCCGAAAGGATGGAGAACGGGTACAGGGTCCTTTTCTTTGCAACCAGGCCTATGTCGAACCAGAATTTCTCGAAGTTCTTCGACGAGGCCAAGGTCCCGCTGAGGCCGCACGAGAAGCACAAGACATACGGAAAACGCCTGTATGTCACGGTTGCCCCAGAGGAGCAGTTCATGATTGCCACTGGGAAACGCCTGTTCAAGGGCTATGATTCGTACGACGACCTTGTCAGGATGCAGTTCGATATCGAGACCACGGGCCTTGACAAAAGGCACGACCTCATAGACCAGATTGGCATAAGGACGAACAAAGGCTTTGAAAAGGTTATCGAGGTTCTCGGCGACACGCCCGAAGAGAAAATCGAAAACGGGAGGAAGGCAATCAACGAGATGTTCGACATTGTCGACGAGACAGACCCAGACGTTATCGCGGGGTACAACAGCGAGGCGTTCGACTATGAGTTTTTCGACGTGTTCCTCAGGGAGCATTTCGGGGCTGAAATGGCCGACGAGACCGTAAGGCCCACCCTGAAAAACGGATGCTACAAAAAGAAGCAGCAGTCTGTCCTGAAACTTGGCGGCGAGATGGAGTATTACTATCCGACCGTCATATGGGGCAAACATGTAACGGACTGCCTGTTTTCCGTCAGGAGGGCGCAGGCCCTTGACTCCAACATGAAAAAGGCCACGCTGAAGTATGTCACCAAATACTCAAAGATTGCCAAGAAGAACAGGGTGTACCTGCCTGGCAAGATAATCAACAAGACGTGGGCCGACATGAACAAAGACTATGCGTTCAACGACGGGAACGGCGACTGGTACAAGACCAGCGACGCCAAGCCCCTGAAAGAAGGCTACGAGCTCGTCACTGGACGCTACATAGCCGAGCGCTACCTGCTCGACGATATATGGGAGACCGACAAGGTCGAGCTCAGGTACAACGAGTCCAACTTCCTCGTCGGCAAGATGCTCCCTGTAAAGTTCCAGCGCATGTGCACAATGGGGACCGCGACAATCTGGAAGTACATCATGCTGGCCTGGTCGTATGAACACGACCTTGCAATCCCACTGGAGACCAGCTCGCGCTCTTTCACTGGCGGTCTGTCGCGTCTTCTCACCGTGGGCTACATCCCCAACGTGCAGAAGCTCGACTACAACTCGCTGTACCCGTCAATCATCCTCACGTTCGGCATCAAGACCGCTATCGACATATCAAGCGCCATGCCAGCCATGCTCGAATACGTGCTCACCAACCGAGAATACTACAAGGCCCTCAAGGGCAAGTACGGCAAGGAAGCCAAGTCGCTCAAGAAACAGATTGAGAAACTTGTCAAGGACATGGCCCCAGACGCTGAAATCAAGGTGCTGGAAGATAAACAGTTCGAGGCCGACGGCCTGTCGATGCGCAACGACAAGATGCAGCTGCCTCTGAAAATCACTGGGAACGCGTTCTTTGGGTCGTTCGGTGCTGGCGGCGGCATATTCTACTGGTCCGACATGGACTGCGCCGAGGAGACCACCTGCTGCGGTCGCCAGATGCTGCGCCTGATGCTCAAATGGTTCACCGATATCGGGTACGAGGGAATCGTTTGCGACACCGACGGTATGAACTTCCGCCAGCCGCCCACGTTCAGGTACACGGAGGAACATCCGTATATCTCCACTGGCATGAACCGCAACACCGAGAAAGGCAAGGCCTATGTCGGCCCGTGGGGGGACCTCGCGGAATTCAACGACCTGTTCATGCGAAAAAAGAACGGTTTAGATATAGATGAATTTGTCCCGTCGTCGTGTTATATTGCACGTAAGAACTATATGGACCTGCTCGATGCCGAGTCCCAGAAGGTTAAGCTTGTCGGAAACACAATCAAGTCGAAGAAAATGCCCATCTACATCGAGAAGTTCATCGACGACACTGTTAGGGACCTGCTCAACGACAGGGGCAAGGAATACCTCGACAAATACTACGACAAGATAGACGAGATATACAACCTCAGGATACCGCTGAAAGACATCGCCAGCGTCGGCAAGATAAAAATGTCGCTCAATGAGTACAAGGAGGCGTGCAAGGAGAGGACCAAGGCTGGCACCAAAAAGGCCCGCCAGGCATGGTACGAGCTGGCGATAAAGCACGGGCTTGACGTGCACATGGGCGATTCCGTGTACTATATCAACACAGGCGCAAAGAAGGGCGAGTCCGACGTGAAGCGGGTGACCCACTACTACGAGGAAGTGAACGGCGAGAAGGTCGACAGGACCAAGGAATTCAAGAAAGAGTGGGAAACTCTCAAGAAAGAAGCCAAGGACAAGGCCAGCCTGTTCTGGCAGGAAGCGCAAAATAAACTAGCGGTAGCGGGACAAAATAAACTAATGAATCTCGACACGTTCGTCGCCACGTACCACCCGAACGCATACGACGAGGACGAGATTATCTTCAACTGCGTCCTGGTCCCGAACGAGATTATCGAGGACGAGGAGGACCACTACTGCGACGACGAGTTCGAGTACAACGTCGCCAAGTACATCAACACATTCAACAGCCGAATACGCCCCCAGCTTGTGTGTTTCAACCGCAATATAAGGAACAGGATGGTCCAGAACAAGAAGGGCGAGTGGGTCGAGGAGAACAACATCCTAATCACGGACCCGAAGGACCGCAAGTATTTCACCGTCGAAGAGGCCAAGGAGGTTTCGGGCCAGCCGTACAAGGAGACCGACCAGGACACCTATGACCAGCTTATGACTATGGAAGACAAGGAGATACGTTTCTGGATTTCAGTCAACAAGGAACCTGTATACTGGCGTGAGTGCGGAATGGACTGGGACGCTATCAAGAAGGAATACCTGGACCGAATGGAAATGCTCAAAAAGGAGGGCATACGCGAGGAGGCCGAGCTGTTCCAGAAGCTCGTATCCAAGGTGACCTACAAGGATGTCACCGACCTTATCGAGGAAAGCACCATACCAGAGCAGTTCCTTGAATTCTGCGACCTGGACCCGAAGACAGGCAGTTTCATGTCCAAGAAATGGGAAATCAAGCTTGGCTCCATCTACGACATACTGGACGCACCTGTCGACGAGGGTGACGGCGACGAGGACGAGCCGACCGAGAGCGCAGCGAAATAAACTAACGGTGGCGGGACAAGATAAACTAATGAATCCCGCCGACATATTTATATAGGAATAACTTACAACATATATAACAGACAATGGCAAAACAAACATTCCTTGACATAGTTAAGAAGGACATGCTCACCGAAAGCGGGCACTACTATGGTGACGGTGACAGCAAACTGATACTCGAAAGCATTATGGAGGACGGCACCAGGGTCCTGAAAACCCCGAACGAGTTCGTCGACCTCATGAGCGAGATGACTGGCGGCAGGAAATTCGTGTCGTTCGGGTATATCAGCGGGGCGAGCCTCAACGTGCCCCAGGTGAAGAAGCTCAATCCAGCCACCAACCGAATGAAGAACTTCGACGACTACGACGAGATGGGCCGACAGCTCGGTTACCAGGACGGCATCGGCGGTGTCATCAAGTTCACCCGCCTGCTGGTCAACTTCCAGACACAGGACGAGGTAGGAAAGGACTACGGAGAGTTCAAGCAGAAGTCTGGCCAGGTTAGGGCCAGCTTCGGGGTGCCTGAGATAAAGAAGAAGGAGAACGATTACACCTCGAACATCGACTACGGCTCGAACGGCCTTAAGGGCTACGGCGGCACCGACGACGGCAAAAAGGACCATATGTATGTTGACCAGAACGTGTACAGCGCGTACAACAGCAACGGAAGTGTGAAGAGAAAGTCTTCAACCTACTATATCATCGGCAAGGACGGCAAGGTGTTAGAAGCATGTGACAAAGACAGGGTGGCCGAACTGTTCGAGAAGTTCGGGAAGGAAAGCCAGTACAGCCCTGAGGTGAACAAGATGCACCAGAGCGTCGGAGGAAAGGACAGCGGACTGACAGCGTTGAGGAAGATTAACGCCGACGACCAGACAATGATTGACTACCTCACCAAGATAAGCGAGCTGAAGTTCATCTACCGCCGTTTCGAATACAGCTCGATAGTGTTCATGATTGGCACCTGCAACGGCCAGCAGTTCTATTACGTGAACGACAACCTGACCAAGATGCCGAGCGGTGTAAATGTCGAGATAGACCCGAGCGTTTTCGTTGAAATCGCGAACAACAAGTACAGGAAGTCACTCGACGACATCAGTCAGGCCGCACTGGAAGACCAGTCGAACAGGAATATCGCGGAAGAATAATGTGAAATACTGAATAAACTAACAGGGGCCGAAAACTCGGCCCTTTTTTTATTACAGTGCCACCGCCAGGCATATGGCCGCCACCGCTATGCAGAGCAGTCTGTAAGCTCCGTCCGCCGACACGAACTCGCTGGGCGAGCCCCTGAACAGTATCGCGTTGCACAGGTTGTTCACGGACATGTTCAACCACATGAGAAGGTGGAACAGGCCGAAGAACATGAAGCCAGCCGCCGTTCCGCAGAACAGTGCGACGACGACGGCGGTAGCGGCCAGAATCCCGTATATGAACTTGTTGCTGTATCTTAGTTCCTTGATGTCTATTTTCATTTGTTTGACTATGTTAACTGTAAAGTAATATATATGCATTTTCCGAAATGTCAAATAAAAAAAAGGGATATTTATAAATAAAAACCGTAATACATGAAAAAAATATTGACTCTTACAGAAAACGACATAGTCGGGATGGTCAGCGAGGCTGTGCGCGAGGTTTCGCTGTCCACCGTGAAATCGGCGGCTGGCAAGTACGACAGCGACGTCGAGGACGCGATACACACCATCGAGGGCGAGCTTGAGAGGTACGGCTCTGGGTACAGCGGCGGTAACGCCTTGCATTCAGCCGCCGTCGAAGGGCTCGCCGCCGTCAAGGCGTACTTCCAGAGGAAGCAGGCCCAGAGCAGGTACATGTCCGACGTGGCGTACAGCGCAAGCTCGATGAGGGACGGCGACGACAGCGGCCAGATAACCAGTGACGAGTACCGCGACGCCGACGACTCGAGGGCCAGGGCCAGCCTCGCATCCAGCATAAACAACTCAATCAAGGCGGCGGTGCGCGGAAAATTCCCGACAGCCCCAGACGGCATGCTCCCGAAGGCCGAGGTGCTGTCGGATTCCAGGGTGGACGTGTCGGTGTGGAAGCGCAACTACGACAGCGTGGCGGATGCCGTCACGGACGCGATGTCCAGCATGGGGTATTCCCCCGACGGCTCGAGCGACAGCGACTATTCGGTCACCCTTAAATTCACGAAAAACCCGTATGGACGCCCGTGAGCATAAACAGCGGATTTTTTGTTAAAATCCAGTAATGCCTGGATATTTCTTAAAAAAAGTCGGGAACCACACTGTTGGTTGCCGATTTTTTTTTTTGTCTTTTTGTAATAAATCCCGTGCAGTTTCGTTATATGGCCAAAAAAACAAGCACATATGTGGTATCTTATCTATCTAACTGTCGCCGTGTGGTTCCTGGTTATGTATTACATTTTCGGCGAATTCGCCAGGGATGAAGGCGAATCCCTGAAAAAATACGCGGTAAAATGCGTCGGAAACGCCATGTGGGCCATGGCGTGGCCCCTGGTGGCTGTCACCGCGGCGGCGGCCCTGTTATGCAGGTTTGACCGAAAGTGCCGTTGCCGTTACCTCAGAAGAAATTTTGTGAATATATGTAAAACAATAAGATAAATTCAAACAAATTTATGAAAAAAACAGCATCAGCGAAATGCCTCGCAGCCAGATTCAGCAAAAAATCGAATGCCAGACAGTATCCGTTCCTCCAGACCGACATGGGCCCATACGGGAAACCCACAATGAAAATCTATTTCACGCCCTACCAAAACAAGTCGTTCACCCTTCCGATGAAAAACAAGGCCAGCAAAGCCGACTGGGACAGCAAGAAGAAGCGTTTCAACGACAGCAAGTTCCTGACGGAGAACACGGCCATGGACCAAGCGGAAAGACTGTACACTGAAAACCGCCACAGACTCACGTCGGTCCAGGATGTCCAGAAGATGGCCGATAAGATGCGAAAACTGGCCGCCAGCGTTCTCAGCAAGGCCGACGGCCAAGAGGCGGCCCGCGACGCCAAGATTCGCACCCACAGACGCCGCGCGTTCCAGGGCCTGTGTGTGTCAAGAAGAGACAACGGGTCCATTACGGTGATAATCACCAAGTTAGGCACAACCAGATGTGTGACTGTCGGCACGGTTGAAAACTCATCGTCGTGGAACGATATCCAGAAGCGTGTCATCGGAAACGACCCGAACCGCATCAACGACATTATGTTCGGTGTCGAGAAGCTGTACGCCAAGCACTACAGCAACGTGGCTTCCGTGGCCGAACTTGAGGCCCTTAAGAGCAAAATCTATCTCATGTCTCGCCGCATCGCAAACGAGGCCAGGTTCGGCGGCACTGAGGGCCAGCCAGCGGCCGCAATCGCGTCCGACGTGAAGGCAGCGGCCCCCGCCGACGGATGCAACCCAACGGCCAAGGTCGAGGTCATCACGCCAGAGGCCGCCGCCGAGATGCTCAGGAACGGCGTGAGGAACAGGACCCTCAGCAGGAGGAAGATTGCCCAGTACGCCGACGACATGCGCAACGGCAGGTGGCGCGTCACTGGCAAGTGCATCGACATCAACACCAACGGCCAGTTGCAGGAGGGCTTCCACAGGCTCACCGCCGTCGTCGAAGCTGGCGTCCCAGTCAAGATGATGGTTGCGAGGGGCGTGGCCCCAGAGGCCGTCACCGTGTACGACTGCGGCATCCTGAGGAACGCGACCCACGTCATGCAGGTCACGGAATCCAAAAACCCGTCCGTCGTGGCCTCGATAGTCAAACTGCACAATATCCTCAGGAACAACCACAGGGTCCTGTCCAAGGACACGAAGCGCAAGGTTCTCAGCAACCAGCAGGTGCATGACGCCTACATGGCGGACCAGAAGGGCTACGAGGACGCGGCTGTAGTCGGCGCCAAGTACAGCAAGCAGTTCGGTGTGTTCACCAAGTCCTGGGCTGGCGCGATATACTACTACCTCACGGCGGACTGCCGCTACCCGCGAAAGGCTGTCATCGACTTCTACGACTCCCTGTTCACCATGGACACTGGCAAAATCCAGCAGGCCGACCAGCTCCGCAGGACCATGACCGACCTGATAGCCAAGAAGTACAAAGTCAGCGACGAGGCCAGATGGACTTTCTTTGCGAGGGCGTGGAACGCCTATGCCGCGGGAACGCCAGTCAAGCGGCTTAAGATGCTGGCCGACGGGGAGGAGGTCCCGACAGTGTCAGCCAGGGAGTAATAAAATCGGGTTGTTCCCGTTATGCCTGCATGAAAGCGGAAAGAAAACATCTCAACGACGAAGAGCGGACAATGCTCTGGAGGCACGGTGTGAAATGTCCCAGGAAGTGTGGCGTGCAGGACCTGCTTGCCATGCTTCCCAGCAGGTGGAAGGAACGCGGTGAATGGGTGTACATGGAACTGTGGAGGGACAGCCTCGGATGGAACTGCAACAGCCCGTACACAGAAGTGCAGGGCGCGTGCGGGACGGTGGCGTGCGGAAAGGCCCGCGGCGACACGATGCTCGAGTGCCTTCTCAACGCGGTGCTCAGGCTTGCCGTGCACGAGAGGGACCTCCTGTCCAGGGGCTGCCTGGCAAACACTGGCCTGTACGAGGACGACCTCTACAGGGTGTCCAGCAGATGTGCCGAGAACCACTTAGACAAACACATAAACGAGTAAACCAGTCCTTATGATAAGAGCAAATGCCAAATCTGACCGTATGAAAACATCATATTTAGGGAACATCCCAGAGATACACGACCTTACCGCATTCTTTTCACTTATGTTCATGGAACCAGACGAGTCGACCGTTGTGCCGTTTGATAGGCGTGCCGTGCCGTATCTCCTGTGCTATATGTTCAAGGTCCCGATACCAGAGGTTAGAACGAGCCACTACGGCTATTTGTACACGTTCACCGACGAGGACATCGCCGCGATACAGTCCCAGGTCGAAGGCATGCCCGATAAACTGAAGTATCTGGACAGAAGGTACATCTCGCTCTCCACCCTGCTGCTCCTGACAAACTCCCCGCGATTCCCGTACATCATGCACGTGTCCAGGGTCATGAAGGGCTCGGAAATCTACACCTGCTACGACTTCATACTGAAACTGGACATCGTGGCGCCAGAGCCCATGAAGGAGATATAACGGGCAGTGGGCAAAAAAAAAAAAGCGGACCCCGAGGGCCCGCTTTGCCTATGTTCCAAGTGTGCGTCCGCCGAATCAGCACGCTCCGTCCTTTTCGCGCAGCAGGTATCTGCGGACCGCTCTGGAAACCGCCTCGTCTATCTGGCTGTCGTCCGCGTCGCGCCAGCCCCTGCCTTTCTCGTAACTGGACCTGCCGCCTATGTAGCTGGCGACCTCGCCGTCCATCGGCGGTCTCTCGTGCCCGCCCGATTCGGTTCCGCCTCCGTCGATGTAGCTGCGGCCTTTGTCGGTGCGAGTGTAGGCGTGCCATCTCGGGCCGTCCTGGCGCCCGTCGCCGCTGTATGTCAGTTCCAGGTCGCAGTGCGGATGCCCTTCGCCTCCGCCGTACTTCTGGTTGAGCCTGTCGCCAGCCATCGCCGCCAGGTCGCCCGACAACTGGTTGTTCACCCTGCCGTGCCTGTTGAACCGTTCCCCGCCAGCCGCCTGCCTGGCCCTGCCCGTCGCGGCGTTTGCGTACGTCCTCCAGTCGAGCTCGTCCAGGGCCTCCATGACGATGCCCCTAATCTCGCCTTCGGTCACTCTAATCGTTCTCATCATATGCCAATACTGTGTTAGTTTCGTTATTTAGACATAAATAAATAGTGCGGACGGGCTTTTGTTTTTTCCGCTGGGCTGTAATAAAACCGCCGATTTCCCGTTATCTGGCGGAAGTGTCAAAACCGTATAGAAGCATGAAGAATACAGTATGGCCTGCATGCGGGCTGGACGAAGACAAGCCAATTTTCCCGACAGATGGAATGCTCGGTGCGAATCAATCGGTACGGGGCAAAGTCATGGATGATGGCCAAGTCTATGGACCGTACGATGCCCAATTGGATGCATACGATGAGCCCGTCTCGGGCACGATGTACAGCCAGCTTAAGCGAATGTACCATGTCACGGCCAGCTATGGCGAGCTGGACCCGAAAGTCAGCGTCGACTTATCGCTGGCCAAGACGCTGTCCTACATGTTCCAGGTGCCGTTGCCCAGCCCCGTAATGGCCTACGGCTATTACAGGTATGATTTCGCAACCGAGGTTATCCACCATATGGAACGCCAGCTGGACAATGTCGGCCTTACCGAGCTTGTAGTCGGCCAAATCCGACTGTCCACGCTGCTGATACTGGCCAACTCCCCCCGTTTCCCGTACAAGGTCTGGCGATTCTCGACGAATGAATACCGCTACTACGAGTTCGTCATCAAGACTGACGCGTTCAAGGTCTCGGACATGAAGGGGGACTGACCGATGCAAGGCTGCAGCGCAAAACGGATGCATAACGCAATAACCAAGGAGGAGAGGATGAAATGAGTGGTGCGGACGGGCTTTTGTTTTTTTCCGCTGGGCTGTAATAAAAGGCTGGATTTCCCGTTATCGGGCGGAAAAAACGACGTTTCACCATGAAGACAGACAAAGACACACTGAAAGCAGAAGATACGGGGCAGGCCGTTGCCGAGATAAAGGACCTGGACTGGGGGTTCTGGGTGAACGCGCCGATGAACCTGGCCGACAACAGGGATTACGACCTGAAGCCGTGCACGGCCAAAATGCTGTCATACATGTTCCAGGTGCCGATACCGCGCGGCAAGTCCCCGAAATACTTCGGCGAGGACGCATTGGGGAAGATATACTCGCAGCTGAAGCCTTCGCCCGTGTCGGAACGCTTCATGGACGGGCTGCGGAAAGGATGCGTGTCGCTCGAATCGCTCACGCTCCTCACCAGCTCCCCGAAGTGCCCGTACACCCTTCACATCACCCAGGACGGCACCTCGTACTGCCGCTTCACTTTCATCCTCAACTACGACATGACCACGCACGGCCAGGTATGACAGGGCGGACGCCCTCATTTTTTTTATTAAGCCGTAATAAAAACGGAAACATCCCGTTATGGGGGTGTAACAATTAAAACCCCGCCAGGTTATGAGCAAGTCAAAATTCTACAACGAAATCAAGCCCGCCAAGATAGAGCGAGAAGTCGAGGACGTGTACAACAAGGGCCTCGCCCTGTATTTCGGCAACGCGGCAATCACGCACCCGTTCGCATGCGACGGCCTAATCGACACCAAGGAGCAGGGAAGACTGCTCAAGCTCATTATGGAGTACAAGTACGACAAGGACCTGAAAAACGCCGTCTCCCGTGCCTGCGTCATCGTCCAGGTGCTGTATTACATCAAGAAATTCGAGCAAAGCGGCCTGGTCCTGCCCAACATCTGCCTGGTCGGCGACATAGACGAGTGCTTTGTGTTCCACACCAACGACATCCAGAAATACCTGTCCTACGATTTGGACTGGAGCATCGCGCCGAGCAACGCCCACGTCTACAACTCCGACCTTGTTCTGGAAATCGCCAGCGACGAGGTTATCAACCCCTTTATCTTCAACATCGACGAAAACTTCTCGTTCAAGGACGTCGCCGACAGAATCAAGGACCTCGCCGTGAACGTCCAGCGCCTGGTGAACGTGACCGAGCACAACATCGCCGTCATCTACGAATACTTCTGCAACAACGTGGTGAAAGACGCGAAGGGCGTCCAGCCCAACGACCTCGTCTCCCTCTTCATCAACGCCATCACCGACCACGACGCATGCTTCCTGCATCCCAAGAAGGCCAACACGCTTGTGTGCAACGGCAGGGAATACGGCATATACTCGAAGGCGTACAGCAGCTTCTTCTCCTATTTCAACAAGAACTACACGCCGCAGGAGAAGTCCAACTTCTCCAAGATTAGCGACCGCCTTATCGAGGACACTAACAGACGTAACAAAGGCGAGTTCTACACTCCCACACTGTTTGTTGACAAGGCACACCGAATGATAGAAAAGGCCCTCGGCGAGGACTGGAAGGAAAGGTACGTCGTATGGGACAACTGCTGCGGCACCTTGAATTTGACCAGGGACTACCGTTTCGGCGAGCTCTACTGCTCCACGCTCGAACAGGGCGAGCTCGACCAGTGCACCGACTATAACCGCGAGGCGACGAAGTTCCAGTTCGACTTCCTCAACGACAGCCTTGACAAGCTCCCCGAAGGCCTGCTTGACGCCCTCAAAGCCGACAAGCCCATCGTCTTCTTTCTTAATCCTCCTTATGCTACCGCTTGTAATCAAGGTGAAACAAGTAAAGAGGGTATTAACGATACTATGGTGCGTCAGCAAATGATTGAAGCTAAACTTGGCAGCGGTGCTGAAAATCTGCAACACCAGTTTATGTACCGTATTATGCAGATTAAGAATAAGTTTAACCTTACCAACGTACATATTGCTCTTTTCTCTAAGCCTATTTACTTAACAGGTGGTAAACAAGCCAATTTCCTTAATGTGTTTTGTGATAATTTCCGTATTGTGGACGGCATTTTATTTAACGCAAGCAATTTTGCAGATGTCAGCAACAAATGGGGTATCACATTTAATATTTGGGAAACGGGTGTAAGTGAGAATAAAAATATTTTTAATCACACTTGCGTTGAACGTGTCAATGGTGAAATTGTTAATAAAGAGGTAAAGGCTTTATATAACGTAAACGGCTTGGTCAAAGCCTCCGAATGGGTAAGAAACCCCATTAAGGGCATCAAAATGGATGTTGAACTTCCTTGTATGTCCAATGCTCTTAATATTAAAGAAAGCGACCGAGCCCCATTTACTAACGAAAATGCCCTTGGGTATTTCCATAATAATGCTAATTCTGTTCAATATAATGCTCAATATGTTGGTATGTACGCAACACCTTTTGCCTCTGCCCACGGAGTTGTGGTAATGAGAGAGAACTTCGACCGCTGTACAACCCTGTTTGCTGCCCGAAAACTGATTGTTGGCAACTGGATTAACGACAAAGACGAATACCTTGCACCTAATACCGACAACCCCCTGTGGAATGAGTTTGTAAACGACAGCCTTATATACAGCCTGTTCCATTCTTCATCAAATCAATCTTCATTGCGAAATGTAGAGTACAAGGGCAAGAAGTGGGACATCAAGAACGAGTTCTTCTGGCGCAGTGCCGCCGAAATGGCCGAAAAGGCGAACGCTTGCGGCAATGACGAGATGTACAACGACGCAAGGGTGTCTTCGGACAGATACGTGTACACCAAGTTACAGGGCATAAGCTTGTCGAAAGAGGCGCAGGCTGTACTGGACAAAGCCAATGAGATACTTGAAGCGACGATGAAACGCAGGGTTGTCTTCAACGAGGAACATCCAGAATACCAAGTGAACAACTGGGATGCAGGATTTTATCAAATCAAGGCCATGGCCACCAAGGAGGAACTCAAGGAGTTCAAGGCGTTGTTCGACAGGCTGGCCGACAAGATGCGCCCGATGGTCTATGAACTCGGCTTTTTGAAATAACAACAAAACAAAACGATAACGGCATGAGTTACTACACATTCAAGAGAAAGGCAAAAAGATGGTTCTGGACCATTCTACTCATCATCGCGGCAGCCGCGTTCTGCCTGTGGAAGTTCGTTGGCTTCGACAAGGTAAGGTCCACATACGACAGGGCCATGTCGGCGTTCCGACCGTCCGAGCCCCCGTCCGACGCCCTTCCGCCAGACACCGTGTACGTCGGGGCCTGGGGCGACTCTGTCTAGCTCCAGTCGGACGGCAGCCACCAGTACGCCGAGGTCGGCATAGACGGCCCCAGCGTCAGTGTCA
>Ga0247611_10002987_pt1 | contig 25975 bp, 15 predicted proteins | sample 177DNAGHGhighgp2_FD_192422 | JGI IMG/M metagenome (GOLD analysis project Ga0247611, IMG submission 192422) | Sheep rumen microbial communities from Palmerston North, Manawatu-Wanganui, New Zealand - 1770 DNA GHGhigh gp2 | ecosystem: Host-associated > Mammals > Digestive system > Stomach > Rumen... | reverse complement strand
AGCAATAGTCCTGCTATAAGAAGTCGCTTCATCATAATGTAATCGCTGTTTTAGACACATTCATGCCGGTGATTTCTACAATGGGCTTACAGCCACGGGTATCTTCGTTTTTCCACTCAATGTTAATTGTGCGGCTCTCGCCAGGCATCAGGTGGAAATAGTTGTCACTATAGATAACAGGCAAAATCTGCTCACCGTCGTCGCCCTTGAGGTTCAAGCGAATCATCACAGCAGGCACTTGGCCGTTATTGGTTAAGGTTATAGTTCTGCCATCTACTGCAGTGGCTACTTGGGCCTGGCGCAGGTTTTGCAGTGAAGTGCGGTCGTTCTCAACAGTCGAGTTGACATAGTCGTTCATCGAGCGCACTTGTCCCTTGTCATCAATCAAAGTTAAACGCAGGAAATAAGTTCCTGCAATCTCTTGCGGCACCTCCACCTGCATCATGTCAAGCGTCATGTCCTCGTCGCAGACGTAACCTTGCACTTGTTCCCAAACGGTTTTGCCGTTCATGTCTATAATGCAGGCCTTGACTGTGCCTTGCTGGCGTCCAGCCGAGCGGTTGACAACCTCAACAAAATTGCTCACGGGGTTCCATTGCACATGCAAGGATTCGCAGGCATGCTTCACGCCATAGTAGGCTGCCGTGGGCTCCAAGTAATAGTCGTATGTCTGCCACACCATCGAGGGCCAGCAGGGATGACTCATCCAGATGAGCAGTCCCATGCGGTCCTTGCTGCCGCTCTCGTACATGGCCCGATAGCCCTCGTAATTGATCCACTGTGCCCATTCGCAGAACTCTTGAGCCGAGGTTGGCTCGCCAAAGTTGTCGGCAATCAGTTGGTTGAATGAGGCCCCTCGCTGGGCACCTTCCATCGTGTAGTCATGGCGGCCCCAATAGAGGTTCTGCGGCCACATGTGGTCGGCATCGAGCGTGCGGCTCAAACCCTCATAGGTCATCACGTTGGGCATACCGCGCTCGGTGTGCAGTTTGCCCGTCTGTTTCTCAAAATACTCCTTGGCGCTTATCGCCCAATAAGGTCCGTGTCCGCTCACGCCATCATCGGCCGAACTGGAAATATAGTCCAGCCCGGGATGCAGCATGGCCACGATGTTGCGCAACCCGTTATCAATTGTCTTGGGCGGATAGCCCTCGTTGCGGCCGCAGTAGATGCCGATGCAGGGATGATTGCGGATTTTCAGCACAAAATCCTTGGCATTGTCCATAAACATTACCTCATCATCGGGGTCGGGACCATCGGCCGGGTTTGCCAGCCAGAAGTCCTGCCACACCATGATGCCGTAGCGGTCACAAGCCTCATAGAATTCCTTGTCGCCGGTCATACCCACCCAGTTGCGAATCATATTATAATTCATCTCCTTGTGGTGGCGCACAGCAGCATCAAATTCACGGCCGCGGTAGTTCAGATTGTTCTCGCTGAAGGCCCAGTTGCCACCCAGCGGAATCAGTCGTCTGTTGTTGATGAAGATTCGGAGTTTTGTATCTTTATCTACCGTTTTAATCTCACGGATTCCAGCCTTGAAATTGACAGCATCGCTCTGCACGCCATCTACCGTGAATGAGAAGCTGGCAACGTACAGATAGGGCTCGCCATAGCCATTGGGCCACCACAGGCGCATGCGCTGATTCTTCAGTTGCGGGAACTCATTTGGATCAAATGATTCCTCAATGGTCTGCCCGGCGGCAAGATTGATTTGTTTCTCGAAGCAGATGTCACCGATATGGCCGTGCAGTGTACCCATGACAGCATGGTCGCTGTTGTTAGTAAGCATAACCGCAGGTCTCATAGTGGCTAGAGTATCGCTTTCTCCAAGCGTGGTCGTCACGACAGGGTCGCTCACGGTCACATCACTGGCTGATGTCAAGTAAACGTCGTCCCAGATGCCGATGTCGCGGCCGCGGATGGTCGATATCCAGTCCCAGCCGATTGTAGCATGGAAAGTGGGATTGTCAGCCCCGAGGATGCCGCCGTTAAAGTCGGTATTCTTTTCGGTCTTGACTTTCACACCACCAGGATTGGCATTGGCGATAATGAGTACCTTTAATTCATTATTTTTCTCTTTTAAAAAGGGTGTGATGTCAAATTTACCACGCTTGAAGGCGCCATCGATGACCCCCAGTCGTTTGTCGTTGAGGGTGATGACAGCTTTCCAGTTAATGCCGTCAAAATTGAGGAAAACGCGCTTACCCTGCATCTCACGAGGCAAGTCAAATGAGCGTTTGTAGATGAAATCCCCGTTAAAGAACGATTCCGATGACATCATCAGGTTATCATCGTGGTTCATGTCGGGTAATGCCCCGGCATTGACGTAACTCGACAATACCGTGGCGGGAACTGTAGCTACTAGGGGTTCAACATCGGGATGTGAGGCCCTTGTCAGTCGCCAGTCGCCACCATTGAGCAGCCACTTGCCGTCTTGCCAACCGCCAGGCTCATGATTGAGGGCCAATGTTCCGCCAATGCCTTCAATCTTCACTTCACGCAGGCAGAAAGGTTGACCATTTTTATTGGGTTCGATCATATTGATGCGAACATACCTGCCTTGGGCGTCGAGTTGGATTTTGTCTTGTGTTTTATTCCAATTAGGTTTTTGCTTGGATAGCTCAGTGACGGTTTGCCAGTGGATATTATCCTCACTGACTTGAATGTTTCCAGTCGATGGCCTGTTTACCCACCACAAGCAAATCTCGTTAAACTTGGTGCTGGCTCCCAAGTCAACAGTCACCCATTCGTCCCTGTTGCCCAGACTGCGCCAGGCGCTGACGAACTGTTCTGCCGGCAGGATGCCCGTGGCGCGTTTGCCGTCTTTTTTCAGTTTGAGTTCGGTGATGGTCCAGTGGGCTGCGCTGGGGGTGACCAGTTCCAACTTCATGTGGGAAAACGGTTTGCCATTCAGTTTGAATGTATGGACGATTTTGCGAGTGGGCAACAGGTCATCCCCCGAGTTTTTGTTTGGATCACTATGGACGCGGTTCCATGAAGGTTTGCCTGGCAGTGAGTCGCCTTTCAATTCATCAGCGACTTTCCATCGTTTCCCATTGTTGGATGTCAATAGCCTGATTTTGAACCCTTGTGGGGCATTCTCACGATAGGCCATACTGCACACCATCTCCACTTCGTCAATGTCGATGTTCATGCCCTCCCAGTCATATTGCAGCCACGTGTCACCACCCATCAGGATGTTGCACGTCCATTCGTTGCCGTCGATGCAGGCCTCGCGCTTGTGGGGCGGCAACGGCCCCTCAGGTGTGGTGACATTGAGCCACGCGAGCTGTTCCTTGTCAATGATGCCGTCGGTCAGCAGGTGTGATGTCAGGTTAAAATCCCATGACGATGATTGATAAACAGTGCGATAGAGTGCAACATTACGATAACCGTAACCAGTGTCTTGAACCAATTTGGGCCCATAATACTCACTCGGATTCCCTGGATACTGTCCAATTGGACGGTTCATCACTTGCGCCGTGGCGCCCAACGCCAATACTGCCATTAATATAAAAAAGAGTTGATTCCGTTTCATGATTTATTGCATTTAAGTCGCAAAAATACTCAATAAATGGCAAATTTCAAACTATTTACCATTAGTTTCGGGAAAAAGTAGTACCTTTAGGGTCAAATTTCAAATTAATTGATATGACGCTCAACCTTGATGCGCTGAATTCGGTAATCACATCTATCAACGATGCATTATGGGCCTATCTGCTGATAGGGGCTCTCATCTTGTGCGGATTGTATTTCACAATTCGAACGGGGTTTGTCCAATTTACCATGATTGGCGACATGTTCCGCCAGCTTGTTGACTCTTCGTCCAAGAGTGGCAAGAAGCACATTTCCTCATTCCAAGCCTTTGCTGTTTCGATGGCTACGCGCGTGGGCACGGGTAACCTGGCTGGCGTGGCGACAGCCATTGCCGTGGGCGGTCCTGGTGCCATCTTCTGGATGTGGCTGATTGCGCTTTTTGGCTCAGCGACGGCCTTTGTCGAGGCGACACTCGCTCAGTTGTTCAAGCGTCCGTCTAGTGACTCGTTCATCGGTGGGCCGGCCTATTACATCCGGCATGGACTCCACAACAAGTGGATGGCGGGATTGTTTGCGGTGCTCATCACGCTCACCTTTGGCCTTTCCTACAATTCCATCCAGAGCAATGCCATCTGTGGCGCTCTGAACAAGGCCTTCGGTTTCGATCCATTGGTGGTGGGCTGTATCATCACTGCGATAGCACTGTTCATCGCTTTCGGCGGTATTCAACGCATTGCGCGTGTGAGCAGTGTCATGGTACCCTTCATGGCCTTAGGCTATTTCATCCTAGCCTTGTTTGTTGTTATCATGAATTTTAACATGATACCTCAAGTGTTGCGGTTGATTATCGAGAACGCCTTCGGCTTTGAGCAGGTGGCTGGCGGCGGTTTGGGCATGACCATCATGGTGGGCATCAAACGTGGTCTGTTCAGTAACGAGGCAGGCGAGGGTAGTGCCCCCAATGTAGCGGCCACAGCCGACGTAACGCATCCTGTCAAGCAGGGCCTCATTCAGGCTCTCGGCGTGTTTACCGACACGTTGCTCGTGTGCAGTTGTACAGCCTTCATGGTGCTCGTTAGTGGACTTTACACGACCAAGGGTCTCGAAGGCATCCAACTCACTCAGGCTTCGCTGGAGTCGCAGGTGGGTAGTTGGGGCACGATATTCGTGGCCATCGCCCTTTTCCTGTTTGCCTTCAGTAGCATCATCGGCAACTACTATTATGGCGAGGCCAACATCCGCTTCTTGACCGACAAGAAGTGGGTTCTCACCGTCTTTCGTCTCCTCTCGGGTGGCGCCTTTGTTTTCCTTGGTGCGGTGGCCAGTTTCGAGTTTGTGTGGAACATGGGCGACCTCTTTATGGCACTAGTCACCTTGTGCAACCTGATTGCCCTGGTGTTTTTGTGCAAATATGTCTTCAAGCTGTTGAATAACTATCGCGACCAAAAGCGCCGAGGTATCAGTAATCCGGTTTTCCATCGCAGTGACCTTCCCGAGATTGCCGATGACCTGGATGCCTGGGAATAATGTTAAGTATATTGTGGCATTGCCACAATCAACAATAGACAATGAAAGGACTAGTAATAAAGAATACAGGTAGCTGGGTCACCGTGCGTCTTGAAGATGGTAGTACGGTGAATTGCAAGATGCGAGGCGTACTGCGCCTTAAGGGGCTGCGATGCACCAATCCGGTCGCAGTGGGCGACATCGTTCAGGTCGAGGACAAGGGCGGTGATGCTCCCGTCGTGGGAGCTATCGAACCACGCAAAAACTACATCATTCGCCGAGCCAGCAACCTTTCCAAAGAGTTCCAAATTATCGCCTCTAATCTTGATCAAGCGGTTCTCGTCGCGACACTCACTAACCCTGAGACAAGCACCACCTTCATAGACCGTTTTCTTGCCACTGCCGAGGCCTATCAGGTGCCTGCAGTGCTGGCTTTCAACAAGATTGATTTACTCACAACCGATGCGCTGCGCCTCCAGCAGCAGGAGTTAAAGGCGCTCTACGAGTCTATTGGCTATCCCGTCATCACGATGTCGGCTGCGACTGGTGAGGGTGCTGATGAATTGAGGGCGCTCTTGGCTGACAAGATATCGTTGCTATCGGGTAACAGTGGCGTAGGAAAATCTTCTATCATCAACCTGCTTGTGCCCGATGCTCAGGTAAGGGTGGGGGATGTGAGCCACACCCACCACAAGGGCATGCACACGACCACATTTAGCGAGCTGCTGGATTTGCCTAGTGGGGGCGCTATCATCGATACTCCTGGTGTTAAGGCATTTGGCACCATCGACTTTGAACGCGCCGAGGTCGCTCATTATTTCCCCGAGATATTCAAGATTTCGGCTGACTGCCGCTTCAACAACTGTACTCATACCCACGAGCCTGGCTGTGCCGTGCTCGAGGCTGTAGAGAATGGCGATATCGCTCATTCACGCTTCATGAGCTACTTGAGCATCCTCGACGAGGACCCCAATAACAAGTACCGCAAACCCTTCTGAAACCCCTAATTCAACTAACTCACGTTAATTCATGACTATTCTTAGCCTCGTGTTGGGTCGCAGGGATTCAATGTAGTTGTTGATTTTATCACAAGTCAGGGTGGGGAAGATGTGGTCATATCCCCTAATGATATCAATGCCTAAAGCTCGTTGACGCAGGGCGTGCATCCAGTAGGCGTTGGTTTGCAGTGCGCTCTCGTGTTGGCGGCTCACGCGTTCCTTCATCTTGTTGAACAAGTCCTCGCTGATTCCGCTGTATAAGACTGCATTAACGGCATAGTCAGCATAGACCAACATGCTGTCGCGGTCCTCGACGCTGGTCTCAAACTCATAGTTGATCATCCAGCGGTTGTGGTAGATCGAGTGTGAGCCCTCGGCAGCTACGTCATAGATGCCATGCTTCTCATGCCTGAGGAAGGTGAGTAGTGCCGTGCCCACCGACTCGCCCACCAGGCCAATCATGAACTCGTCATCAAAACTGAAAGGCTTGTCGCCCATGATGCTCACATAGATTGATGACTTGGGATTGCGCATGGGCACTTCAAAGAAGTTATCCACCATGCCTGTTGCCATCGATGGCAGGTAACCGTTGCCGTAGGCCTCCCGAACACCGTTGTCGGGCAGCGAAGCGATGTAACGCTTGATGAGAGCCCTCGCCTCATCGAGATCAAATGCCCCCACCAGCGAGAATGTGTAATCGCCGGCATTGGCGACGCGTTGACGGTAGAGTTGCAACACTCGGTCGGCATCCAGGCTCTCAACTTTCTCGGCTGGGATGGTGCGATACATGGGATTGCCGCAATAGATGGTGCTGCCAATTGAATCGCTATAAATCATTTTGGGATTATAGGCTGCCTGGGAGAGTTGTGAACTGATGCGGGTCTTCACGCCTTGAAAAGCCTCCCTGTCGATCGTCACATCGGTAAAATAAAGGTAGCACAGTTGTAGCAGCGTTTCCAAGTCGTCGCTTTGGCAGCCACCGCTCAACTGCTCGTTGGCATCGTTGAGGATAAAGGAAATGCCCAGTTGACGACCGCTCATCATCTTGTTGAGCTGGTTGATGGTGTGCCCGCCCAGGGCGCAATTCTCAATGACTTGATCCATGAGTTGCACATTAACGTCGGCCGTGTCACCATAGGCCCACTCGCCACCTAGGCTAAAGGCATTGAACAGCACCTCATTATTCTTGAATGTCGTGGGTTTCAGCCTCACGGTTGCTCCATTGCGCAGGGTCATCGTCGTGATGCCGGTCGCGGGGTCGTAATTCTCACTGATGACGCCTCCTGGCTTTGGCTCTTGGTCCAATAGCTTGTCGCTTGACCATTGATCGATGTAAGGCACTTGGGGCGTTGACATGATGCGGTTAAAATGTGAGATCACGTCCCGTGAAGTGGGGTAGCGGCTTGCTCCAACTAAAGTTTGGGGACCCGAGATGAGCACGCTCACATTGTCCTTGCCGATCACCTCACGCAGGTAGTCATTGACCTCGTCAAGGGTGATCTTTCCTAATTGGTCGATGAGCATTTTGGATTCGGCAACCACTCCAGGGATGTAGCCTCCGTTCATGTAGTGGTCAATGTACTCCTCGACATATTCTCTGTTTTTGCGGTTGGATGCTTCAGTGAGATAGTCATTATATACAGTTTGGACGTCACGACGGGCCCGTTGCAGTTCGCCTTCAGTGAAACCGTGTTGCATGGCGCGCGCCGCATGGGTGATGAGTGAGTCGAGGGCTTCGAGAGAGCGCCCCTCCTTGGTTAATGCGATCATGCTGAGCGCGTCACGTGTGCGGGTGACAAGGAATTTGCGGTCATAGACCGATACATAGTCGATGGGAGGATCGGTTGTGCGGGTCATCTCATCCAATCGTGCGCTAAGCATGATCTGAACAAGATATGAGATGATGTTGTGCTTGAGATATATGGCCGTGTTGCGTTGCTCTAGGGGGATGGGGCTGTGCTCAAACATGAGGTAGGTCATCGTTGACGACGCCTCAGGGTCAGTGTGTATGGCATAGGTTATGCCTGTATGGTCCTTCACTTGACCAAGGTTGGGGTCTAGCGAAGGGGTGTCGCGCTTCGGGATGGCTGCCATGGTCTGGCGCACCTTTTGCTCCATGACGTCAGGGTCAAAATCCCCAATGATGATCACTGCCTGCCGGTTAGGGCTATACCAGCGGTGATAGAAGGATAGCAGTTGTTCTCTTGTGACATGGCGCACGACCATCATGTCGCCGATGGGGATGCGATAGGCGTAGCGGCTGCCTGAGAGCAGGATGGGCAGTGTGTTTTCATACAGGCGCATAGTTTGGTCGGCGTGCATGCGCCATTCTTCTTGGATCACACCACGCTCTTCCTCAATGGCTCGATCGTCAAAGTTCAGCTCACAGGATAAATCCCTGAGCATGAGCAGGACCGTGTCGAGCAATGCCACGCGTTCAGTGGGGACGTTGGAGATTTGGAAACGTGTGTCGTCAAATCCTGTCGAGGCATTAATGTCGCTACCATAGGACACGCCGTTATTCTGCAGGATATCGACCATGTCGATTTTGGGAAAATTGCGGGTGCCCTGGAAGGCGATGTGCTCAATGAAGTGTGCCAATCCGCGCTCATCGTCTTCTTCGACGAGTGAGCCTGTGCCCTGTACAAGCCAGAAATCGGCACGTCCCTTGGGCTGCTCGTTGTGGCGGATATAGTAGGTCATGCCGTTTTCCAGCCGCCCAATCCTCAACTCGGGATCAACCGGCAACTCCTTTACTCGTGCTTCCACAACCTGCATCATGGCGAGCAAAGCAAGCAACAGCACCCATCTCCATCTCCTTTTCTCCATTTTTCTTTGATAATGTTTACCGTGCGATAGGGCGGTTATTAATATGACATGAATAGGTTTTGCTTCACTGAATCGGCAATGACACCGTCACTGGTGACAACACAGTCAAGTGGTCGGTCGTGGGGCTCGACTGGCACCTCGTCCACGAGCTGAAAATCACACACGACTCCGATTGTCGGGCAACTGGTCGTACTCAGCAGCCTGTCATAGAAGCCCTTGCCTCGGCCCAAGCGATTGCGTTTAGCATCAAGCGCTACTGCGGGCACGATAATGAGTTCCAGGCAGGAGGCGTCCACAGCATCACCCACGGGTTCGCCAATGTGAAATTTATTATTGTCGGCAAGGCTCTGGGCACCGTGATAGGGCACTATCTCAAGATCGTCGCCTACGACACGTGGCAAATAGATGTTCTTTCCTGCCTCTAGCCACCGTTGCACCATCTCATGAGTGGGCAATTCGTCAGGCAACGACCAGTAGCACAGGATGTGCTGCGCCTGCATCCATGCCGGCATCTTCTCTATCATGTTAAACACCATGTCGGCCTCGACATGCTTGACAGCTTCGGGTGTCATGCCCTTTAGCTGCTTCATCTGTTGCCTCAATTCCTTCTTTGTCATTTTCCTTATCATCATAAAAACACCCGCAAAGATAATAACAAAAAACCGTTGGCCGAATGTGAGCAAGTTTTTTTCAACTATGATATTTAAAAACAACAACTTAGCGGCTTGGCAACTTAGCGTGAGGTTGAACCGCTGGATGCTTACAGTTGCACATCGTTCCACTAATTTATGTTAAAAACAAGAAGAAAAAGTAGTATTTTGTCTAATAAGGTGTAACTTTGTGTAAGTAAAGTTGAGCCTTACCTGGGGGATTAACAGGTTCTGCTCTCAATCAGGCTCGGAATAGAATAATATAGAACCTACCTTATGAGACCCAAATGAAACGTTTTTTTACCCTTTTAACAGTCAGTTTACTGGCCATGTGTTCGCTGGCACAGTTGCAGTTCACTTCAGGTAAATTCAAGTATGAAGTGATCGAAGGCACCGACAACTGGGTGCAGATTATTCCCAAGAGCAACTCTGAGGACGGGGCTGGATACAGCAACCTTTTCTCCTCTGATTTCCAGAGCTCTGTAACTTACGATGGCGTGACCTATTCAGTAGTGGGTATTGGCGCCAACGCGTTCTACAAGTGCAAACTCAATGATCAAGCCATCCTGCAGTTGCCCGAGGGCATCATCTTCATAGATGCGGGTGCCTTCTCCTACGCCGAGGTGGGCTCGTTGAAGATGCCCACGACCCTTAGGCTAATTAGCGCTTCTGCATTTGACAACAACAAATTTGGGGGAATGACCGTGCTGGCCGACAACCCCTATTTTGCCCACTTGGCTTCGACCCAGGGCAATGTCACCTACACCATGCTCACCAATAAGGAGAAGACCAAAATTATCGCCGCTCCAGGAGCCAAGCCCACACAGTTCAGCTCCAGTGGCACCACCTACCTGACTTCAATCACCATTCCTGATCAAATCACTGAGATTGGCGACCGTGCCTTCTATGGCAATCCCACGCTCAAGACGGTTAATTTCCATGCCGGCATCACGCGCATCGGTATGGCAGCCTTCTATGAGACGCAACTTACCCGTGTGAACATCCCCAACCCTGATTGTGAGATCGGCAACAGTTGCTTCAGCAGCAGCCAGGTGAGCAGTGTCACCCTGCCACAGGGCATGAAAAAGCTGGGACGCCACGTGTTCTTCTACTGTGTCAACCTCACTAGTCTCACCCTGCCCGAGGGTATGGAGGAGATTGGCCTGATGTGCTTCAGCAGCTGCAACCTCACCAGTGTGAACCTGCCCAGCACGATGGTTAAGCTCGACAGTTGCGCGCTACAGAGCAACCCGTTCACCAGCATCAACCTCAAGAATGTCAAGTACGTTGGCCGCCAAGCCTTCAGCATGTGCTCCAACCTCACGACAGTCACCAGCAATGGCATGCTTGAGGAGATTGACGGTACGGCTTTCACCCGCTGCCCCCTCACCACGGCCTATCTGCCCGAGGGCTTGCTCACCATCATCATGAATGCCTACTTCCGCTGCACCAGCCTGACCTCATTCACCGTCCCCACAACGGTGACCACCATCACGGGTAACCCCTGCGTGGGAGCCACTTCGCTGAGGGCATTTAACGTGGCCGAGGGCAGTGAATATTTCGCTACCTACGACGGCTGCCTCTATGCCACCGGCGGCAACACAGTCAAGCCGACTCGGGCCGATGGCGATGTGCCAGCAGGACTGACCGCCCTAGTAGGTGTGCCCACCGGCTGGCAGAATAGCGTGCTCCGTGTGCCCGAGGGTGTGACTGTTATTGCCAACCAGGCCGCTCGTGAAGCGACTTCAATCACCGAGGTGGAATTACCCTCGACTATGGCCGAAATCCGTCCCAGCGCCTTTGGCAGCATCACAGGCATCACCAGCGTGACCTGTCTGGCCACCACACCGCCTGAGTGCAGCGGTGAGAATAGCATCTACTTCACCGATGAGGTTTTCCAGAACGCCACTCTCTATGTGCCCATGCGTAGCGTGGACCTCTACCGTAATGCAGTGGTATGGTGTAACTTCCAGCACATCGAGGGCATAGACACTGGCGAGGATCCTCACCAGCCAGGTGATGTCAACCACGACGGCTCAGTTACAATAAAAGATGTGACTACCTTGATCGATTACCTGCTTGATGACAGCATCGAGATCTGCACCACCTGTGCCGACCTCAATGGTGATACCCAGGTCACAATCGCCGATGTGACAGCCCTCATCGACAAACTGCTGGGCAGTAATTAATGGCAAATTTCGATCATGTTAATATAGGAGGATGTGCCAGAATTATGACACACCCTCAGTTGCTAACGCCCTGATCGACAAACGACAAATTCATCGAACTCACGTTTTTTTACCTTAATCTTGCCATCACGGGAAATCCAACAGTAAACACACTGAAGGATATTGCTGATATCATCGGTTGCGAGGTGGGCGACTTTTTCAAGGATGAGAGTGACGGTAGCGCGACAGTGGTGTGTCCTCATTGCGGGAAGCCGTTGACGGTGGAGTTGAAGTAAACGAAACGGGGTTTCGGGAGTCTAATAGATAGAAAGGAGAAGGGACGATGAAACTGAACACAAATAACACAACGAGCCGCATCCTGCTGTATCCCGTGGCCTTACTGGTGATGGTGGTAGTGTGGCTGCTTGCCGGCTGGGAACTGGGGCTTGGAGCCGCTTGGCTGGTCGTTTACCTGTCTCCTGAATTGATGATGATTTTCTCGAAGCGGTGGAGGGTGCTGAAGGCCAAGGCAGAGCGCGAAGAGGAGGAATACCGGCGTGAAATGCTTGAGGAGATTGAGCGGAAGTACAGGAACATCCCGATGGATGATGACGAGCGTGTTCCAATACTTCCTGTTGATGACACAAGAATATGGGATCGGGATTTTAAGAGCCTATTCAACTAGTAAAAAACCTCCTGAGTAGGAGGTTATTTTTAGTCCTTTCTTTATAGGTATGCCATAATTACATTTGCCATAAAATTTCTTTTTATGGCAAAATCTAGATTGACACCGGATTATATCGAGTGGGTCCTGAAGCTGAACGCGGACCAGGCGTCGCGGGAGATGCACAAGGTTAATGAGCAGACCAAAGACTTTGAGAAGGCGAACAGCAAGTTGGCCGGGGTGCTGGGGTCGACGAAGGCCGGGATAGCGGGTTTGACTGACGAGGCGCGGCGGCTGGGTGCGACGACGGCTTACACGGCGAGCGAGGTGACGGGGCTGCAGGTTGAGTTGGAATTTCAGATTTTTCAGTTGTTAAGAAGATTTTTGTGCCGTTTTTGCTTGTGAATCAGGAATTTTGTTGTACCTTTGCAGTCGCGCTTTTCGGGAACGAGTCCGGAAAGGCTGTTTAACTAACTTATTATTAACAATTTAAATGAGCGAAGAATTAAAAAATTCTCCAATCGCCGATTTCGATTGGGACGCCTATGAGAAAGGCGAAACCAAAAGAGACAAATCTTTTGAAGAACTGGAAAAAACCTACGACAAGTCCCTGAACGCATTTCAGGAGGACGAAGTGACCGAAGGTACCGTAATCTCGATCAACAAGCGCGAGGTTGTGGTTAACATTGGTGCAAAGTCGGACGGCATTATTCCCGTTAGCGAATTCCGTTACAACCCCGACCTCAAGGTGGGCGACACTGTTGAAGTGTATGTCGAGAACCGTGAGGACAAGAAAGGTCAGCTCGTGCTGTCGCACCGCAAGGCCCGTCAGGCCAAGAGCTGGGATCGCGTTAACGAAGCGCTTGAGAAAAACGAGATCATCAAGGGTTACATCAAGTGCCGCACTAAGGGTGGTATGATCGTCGATGTATTTGGCATCGAGGCCTTCTTGCCCGGTTCACAGATTGACGTGCGCCCGATCCGCAACTATGATGACTACGTTGACAAGACTATGGAGTTCAAGATCGTGAAGATTAACCAGGACTTCCGCAATGTTGTTGTTTCGCACAAGGCTCTCATCGAGGCTGAGCTCGAACAGCAGAAGAAAGAGATCATGTCCAAGCTCGAGAAGGGTCAGGTACTCGAGGGTACCGTTAAGAACATCACCAACTATGGTGTGTTCATCGACCTGGGTGGCGTGGATGGTCTGATTCACATCACCGACCTGTCGTGGGGCCGCGTAAACAACCCCGCCGACATCGTCCAGCCCGAGCAGAAGCTCAACGTCGTTATCCTCGACTTCAATGAGGAGAAGAACCGCATCGCTTTGGGTCTCAAGCAGCTCCAGCCGCATCCCTGGGATGCTCTGGATCCCAACCTCAAGGTGGGCGACCACATCAAGGGCAAGGTTGTCGTTATGTACGACTACGGTGCATTTGTTGAGGTGGCTCCCGGTGTTGAGGGCCTGATTCACGTGAGCGAGATGAGCTGGTCACAGCGCCTGCGTCCTGCACAGGACTTCATGAAGGTGGGTGACGAGGTCGAGGCCGTTATCCTGGCTCTGGACCGCGCTGACCGCAAGATGTCGCTTGGCGTTAAACAGCTCACCAACGATCCTTGGGACACCATCGAGGAGAAGTACCCCGTTGGCAGCAAGCACACCGCAAAGGTGCGCAACTTCACCAACTTCGGTATCTTTGTTGAGATGGAAGAGGGCGTTGAGGGTCTGATCCACATCAGCGATCTGTCATGGACCAAGAAGATCAAGCACCCCAGCGAGTTTACTAAGGTTGACGCTCCCATCGACGTTGTCGTTCTCGACATCGACAAGGAGAACCGTCGTCTGAGCCTTGGTCACAAGCAGCTCGAGGAGAATCCCTGGGAGAACTATGAGACCATCTTTACCCGTGGCAGTGTGCACGAGGGTACCATCAGCGAGCTCACCGAGCGTGGCGGCCAGATCCGTCTCGATCCCTACGGTGTTGAAGGCTTTGCTACCCCCAAGCACCTCACCAAGGAGGATGGCACCACTGCCAAGCAGGGTGAGACCTTGATGTTCAAGGTGATTGACTTCAACAAGGAGAGCAAGCACATCATCCTGTCTCACAGCCGCATCTTTGAGGATGAGCAGCGCAACGAGGCTCGCAAGGCACGCCGTCAGGCTGCTGCCAACAAGCCCGCTGCCGAGGCCGCTCCCGCCGCTCCCCAGGTCGAGAAGACCACGCTGGGCGACGTGACCGACTTGGCTGCCCTGAAGGCCCAGCTCGAGAAGAACGAGGCCCCCGAGGCAAACAACGAGGCTCCCAAGGCTGAGGAGTAAATCCCAATCGAAAAATATATAACCATCGCGTTATATGTTGATGCCACTGGTATCCTTTTGACAGGATACCGGTGGTTTTTTTGATTTCATGAATCAGAAAACTAAAAATCAATTATTATACATAATTCTAAAATATTTGCCGAAATATTTCCGTAATCAAAAAAAAACCACTACTTTTGACCCGCAATAACCGTACATAAATCTGTAACACTAATAACTAATTCATTTCTACAACGTGAAAATACTTTCTATTAACGACCTCGATAACTTGAGGAAGCGTGCGCAGCAGGCATTGGCGCTGCGCGAGGAAAGTTCTGACCAGGCGTCAGAGCAGTGTTGTGGTCTTGCTACCGGAGCCGAGCATCTGCAAGTGCTGTGCTGCGGCGGTACTGGTTGCAAGGCGTCCAACAGCCACAAAATCGTTGATAACCTGAAAGCCGCGTGCGAGGAGAATGGCATTGCCGACAAGGTGGATGTCATCACTACCGGTTGCTTCGGTTTCTGCGAGAAAGGTCCCATCGTGAAGATTATCCCCGACAACACCTTCTACACCCAGGTGAAGCCCGAGGATGCTGCCGAAATCGTCAAGGAACATATCATTGGCGGTCGTCGCGTGGAGCGTCTGCTCTATGTTGACCCCAAGACCCAGAAGACGGTGAGCGACAGCAAGCACATGGACTTCTACCGCAAGCAGATGCGTATCGCTCTGCGTAACTGCGGCCTGATTGACCCCGAGAACATTGAGGAATATATCGCCCGTGACGGTTATCAGGGTATTGCTAACGCATTGCTCAACCAGACCCCCGAAGAGGTGATTGAGATTATCAAGGCCTCAGGTCTGCGCGGACGTGGTGGCGCTGGCTTCCCCACCGGTATGAAGTGGGGCTTTGCCCGTGGCTATGATGCCGACGAGAAGTATGTGGTCTGCAACGCTGACGAGGGCGACCCCGGTGCATTCATGGACCGCTCTATCATGGAGGGTGACCCCAACTCGGTCATCGAGGCCATGACCGTCTGCGGTTACTGTATCAACGCCCACAAGGGTTTGATTTACATCCGCGCTGAGTATCCTCTGGCTGTAAACCGCCTGAAGATTGCTATCAAGCAGGCTCGCGAGTATGGCCTGCTCGGCAAGAGGATTCTGGGTACAGACTTTGATTTTGATATTGAGATTCGCTACGGTGCTGGCGCTTTCGTCTGCGGTGAGGAGACCGCTCTTATCCATTCGATGGAAGGCAAGCGCGGTGAGCCCACCCTGAAGCCGCCGTTCCCCGCTGAGGCTGGTTTCAACATGAAGCCCACCAACGTGAACAACGTTGAGACCCTCGCCAATGTGCCCATCATCTTGACCAAGGGCGCTGACTGGTTTGCTTCGATCGGTACCGAGAAGAGCAAGGGTACTAAGGTGTTCGCTTTGGCTGGTAAAATTAATAATGTGGGCCTTATCGAGGTTCCCATGGGCACGACACTGCGCGAGATCATCTACGACATCGGTGGTGGCGTTAAGAATGGCAAGGAGTTTAAGGCTGTGCAGACTGGTGGCCCCTCGGGCGGTTGCTTGACTGCAAAGCACCTCGACACTCCCATTGACTATGAGCATCTTACTGCTGCAGGCTCGATGATGGGTTCTGGCGGTATGATTGTTATGGATGAGGACGACTGTATGGTCAGCGTGGCCAAGTTCTACCTCGAGTTCACTTGTGACGAGAGCTGCGGTAAGTGCACGCCCTGTCGCATCGGTAACAAGCGTATGCTTGAGATCCTCACCCGCATTACCGAGGGTAAGGGCACCATGGAAGACCTTGACCGCCTGAAAGAACTGGGCGAGATCATCAAGGACACCGCCCTGTGCGGCCTCGGTCAGACTTCTCCCAATCCCGTGTTATCGACGATTAACAACTTCTGGGACGAATATGTTGAGCATGTGAAACAGCACACCTGCCGCGCTAAGCAGTGCAAGGCCCTCGTGACCTACAGCATTGAAGCCTCCAAGTGTAAGGGTTGCGGCGCTTGTGCCCGCAAGTGCCCCGCTAACGCCATTATGGGCGACATGCGCAAGCCTCACATTATTAACCCCTTCGAGTGCATCCGCTGCGGTATGTGTAAGTCTAACTGCCGCTTCGACGCCATCTCGGTTTATTAAATTTCGATAGCATCATGGAAGAAAAGAATATGATCACTCTGACGATTGATAAACACGAGGTAAATGTTCCCGCAGGGACCATGCTGCTCGATGCCGCCAAGACTGTGGGCATCAGCATTCCCACCCTGTGCCACATCGACCTCGAGGGCACCTGTGTTCAGAACATGCCCGCATCGTGCCGCATTTGTGTTGTGGAAATCGAAGGCCGTCGCAATCTGGCTCCTGCCTGCGCTACCCGCGTAACCCCTGGTATGGTGGTTCACACCAACAGTGCCCGCGTTATCCGCGCCCGCAAGACCGTTGCCGAGCTGATGCTTAGCGACCATCCCAACGATTGCTTGACCTGCCCCAAGTGCAGTGACTGTGAGTTGCAGCGTCTGGTTATGCGCTTCAACATCCGCCAAATGCCTTATAACGGTGGTGAGCAGAGCGAGCGCAAACAAGAGTTGACGCCCGCCATCTCACGCAACATGGAGAAGTGTGTTTACTGCCGCCGTTGCGAGAGTGTCTGCAACAATGTTCAGTCTGTAGGCGTGCTGAGCGCTATCCGCCGTGGTTTCAACACCACCATCGCTCCCACCTTCGACAAGATGTTCACCGACACCAACTGTACCTATTGCGGCCAGTGCGTCGCCGTATGTCCCACTGGTGCCTTGACCGAGCATGACTATACCAACCAGCTCATGGACGACCTGACCAACCCCGACAAGGTGGTTGTTGCTCAGCCCGCACCTGCAGTGCGCGTCGCTTTGGGCGAGGAGTTCGGCATGAAGCCCGGCACTATCGTGACGGGCAAGATGGCTACCGCATTGCGTGACCTCGGCTTTGACTATGTGTTCGACACCGACTTCGCTGCTGACCTTACCATCATGGAAGAGGGCACCGAGATCCTGGGTCGCCTCAACAAGTTCCTTGCTGGCGATAAGGATGTGAAATTGCCCGTTATGACTTCATGCTGCCCTGCATGGGTTAACTTCTATGAGCACGAGTTTCCTGATCTGCTCGAGTATCCCTCGACTGCCAAGTCGCCCGCTCAGATGTTTGGCGCTGTCGCCAAGACCTACTGGGCCGAGAAGATGGGTATCCCCCGCGAGAAACTCGTTGTCGTTTCAATCATGCCCTGCTTGGCCAAGAAGTACGAGTGCGGCCGTGACGAGTTCAAGGTTGATGGTAATCCCGACGTGGACTACAGCATCTCGACCCGCGAGTTGGGCCGCCTGATCAAGCGCGCCAACATCGACTTTGCTAACCTGCCCGACGGCGACTTTGACTCGCCCCTTGGCGAATCGACTGGCGCTGGTGCCATCTTCGGCATCACTGGCGGTGTGATGGAGGCTGCTTTGCGTACCGTCTATGAGGTACACACCGGCAAGACCCTGCCGCACCTCGAGTTCAACGAAGTGCGCGGCTTTGAGGGTATCAAGGAAGCTACCATCGACCTCAACGGCTTTGAGCTGAAAGTGTGCGTGGCTCACACCCTGAGCAACGCCCGCAAGGTGATGGATGCACTGCGTGCCGGCAAGCTCAACTACCATGTGGTTGAGGTGATGGCTTGTCCCGGCGGTTGCATCGGCGGTGCTGGCCAGCCCTACCACCACGGTAATATCGAGATTCTCAAGGCCCGTGCCGCTGCCGTTTACCGCGAGGACGAGGGCAAGGCACTGCGCAAGAGCCACGAGAACCCCGACATCCAGAAGCTCTACAAGGACTTCCTGGGCGAGCCCTGTGGCGAGAAAGCACATCACCTGCTTCACACGCATTACTTTGATAAGTCTATTCACTAATTTCGAATCAAAACATCAATAACGATATGAAGAAGAAAGAAGAAATCAAGCTGGCGTGTACCGTTGTTCAACAGGTCGAGGAGATCTGCGACAAGCACGGCAACAAGCCCGGTGAACTGATCAACGTGCTGCACGAGTGCCAGGCATTGCACGGCTACCTCCCCGAGCCGATGCAACGCATCATCGCCCGCAAGCTGGGTATCCCCGCTTCCAAGGTTTATGGCGTAGTGACGTTCTACTCGTTCTTCACCATGACCCCCAAGGGCAAGCACCCGATTTCAGTCTGCCTGGGTACCGCTTGCTATGTTCGCGGTTCAGAGCGTCTGCTTGAGGAGATTAAGCGCGTCTTGAACATCGAGGTGGGCGAGACCACCCCCGATGGCAAGTTCTCGCTCGACTGCCTGCGCTGCGTCGGCGCTTGCGGTCTTGCACCTGTTGTCATGATTGGTGAGCACGTCTATGGCCGCCTGGACGTCAAGGATGTTCGCAAGATCCTCGACGACATGGCCAACGAGGGCTAATCACCCTAGACACATATTAACAAGAGAGCAGAGCTTTAAAGCCCTGCTCTCTTGTTAATATAACGTGAGTTCGATGAATATGTCGTTTGTCAATCAAGGCGTTGGCAACTCCCCCTCTTGGATAAGAGGGGGTGCCGCGGGAGCGGCGGGGGAGTTGATACTATCTAAGATATATTTCGAGGACAAATTATATTCCTCCGGCGCTTCGCGCCACCTCCCCTAAGGGGAGGAGTTAATAGATAGCACTTTTTTTCGTCGAACTCAAGTTAATATGTATTTAAACGTCTTGCTACAAGACGATTACAGGTTAGTTTGTTACTTGGTTACGTCGATGAGACCGTGACCCGTCATTTCCTTGGGCTGAGGCAAATCCATGATTTGCAGGATGGTGGGCGCCACGTCGGCCAGTCGTCCAGTGTTGATGATGAGCTCGGGATCCTCGGTCACATAGATGATGGGCACGGGGTTGAGCGAGTGGGCCGTATTGGGTGTGCCGTCGGTGTTGATGGCATGGTCGGCATTGCCGTGGTCGGCGATGATGATGACCTCATAGCCCGTGGCGCGAGCAGCCTCGACGGTATCGTGAACACAGCGGTCAACGGCCTTCACGGCTTGGGTGATGGCACCATACACGCCGGTGTGACCCACCATGTCGCCGTTAGCATAGTTCACCACAATGAAGTCGTACTTGTCCTCGCGGATGGCGGCAACGAGCTTGTCGCGCACCTCATAGGCGCTCATCTCGGGTTTCAGGTCATAGGTGGCCACGTCGGGCGAGGGTACCAGGATGCGGTCCTCGTTGGCAAAGGGCTGCTCGCGGCCACCGCTGAAGAAGAAGGTCACATGGGCATACTTCTCGGTCTCGGCGATGTGCAGCTGGCGCTTGCCCTGGCTTGACAGGTACTCTGACAGCGTGTTATCGACATTCTCCTTCGGGAACAGGATGTGCATGCCCTTGAAGGTGGGGTCATAGGGCGTCATGCAGTAGTACTGCAGGTCCTTGACGATGGTCATGCCGTCAGCGGGCTTGTCCTCCTGGGTGAGCGCAATGGTGAGCTGTTTTGCGCGGTCGTTGCGGAAGTTGAAGAAGATCACCACGTCGCCCTCCTGGATGCGGCCGTCAACGGTCGTGTTGACGATGGGCTTGATGAACTCGTCGGTCACGCCCTCGTCATAGGACTCCTGGATGGCCCTTACCATATCGTCGCTCTGCTTGCCTTGTGCAGCCGTGAGCATGTCATAGGCAACCTTAATGCGGTCCCAGTTGTTGTTGCGGTCCATGGCATAATAGCGGCCGATGACGGTTGCCACTGTGCCGGCACTCTGCTTGCAGTGCTCAACCACCTGGTTAACAAAGCCCTTTCCGCTCTCGGGGTCGGTATCGCGACCGTCCATAAAGCAGTGCACAAACACTTTGTCCAACCCATACTCCTTGGCGATGTCGCACAAGGCCATCAGGTGATCCAGTGAGCTGTGTACGCCTCCAGCGCTTGTCAGACCCATGATGTGCAGGGCTTTGCCATGCTCCTTGGCATAGGAGTAGGCGCTCACGATCTCGGGATTCTTCAGTATAGAGCCGTCATCGATGCTGCGGTTGATTTTCACCAGGTCCTGATAGACCACGCGACCGCCACCGATGTTCAGGTGGCCCACCTCGCTGTTGCCCATCTGGCCGTCGGGCAAACCTACGTCCTCACCACAGGCCTTGAGTGTGCTGTGGGGATAAGCGGCCCTGAGGAAATCGAGATATGGAGTCGGAGTACTGTAAATCGCGTTGCTGTGGCCGTTGGGTCCTTCGCCCCAGCCATCAAGGATCATCAATAAAGCTTTCTTACCCATAATAAAAATTTTACCTTAAAATATTATTTACCTGTTTTTTTAGGACTGCAAAGATAATGCTTTTTTAAAGAATACTACGGATTATTCTGATTTTTCTGAGGGGGACCTACACGAGCTTTTAAAAACAACTTGGACGACAAAAAACAACTTTTTAACGTGAATTGTCGTGAAATGGTCATTAATTCATGAAAAATTCATGGTAATTAACGTGGAATTGTTGGGTGGAAAGAATAAGCCCTGCGCTTGACGTTGCAAACACAGGGCGTAATATTATTTCTGGAAGTATGCTAGGGTTAAGCCTCGGCGATGAGTTCGATCTCAACGAGGGCGCCCTTAGGCAGGTCCTTAACAGCGAAGGCGCAGCGGGCGGGGTAGGGTGCGGTAAAGAACTCGGCATAGACCTCGTTCATGGGACCGAAGTTGGCGATCTCGCTCAGGAAGACGGTAGTCTTAACGACGTTGCACAGGTCCAGACCCTCACTCTGGAGGATGGCGCGGGCATTGAGCAGGCTCTGATTGGTCTGTTCCTTGATGCCTCCCTCGGGGAAGGCGCCGGTGGCGGGGTCGATGGGCAGCTGGCCCGAGACGAAAACGAGGTTGCCGGTGCGGATGGCCTGGCTGTATGGTCCAATGGCAGCAGGTGCCTTATCGGTGTTTAATACTTTCATTTTTCTTTAGTTGTTAGAAACAAGTCGGTTAATGATATGATAAGTTAGATTATACTCTAAATTTCAAGTCCCGGGATCATGCCCCAGGACTTGAAAGGAAATTTTTACTTCTTGATGCCCATTTTCTTGGCAATCTTGGCGGGAATTGCATCCTTGTGAACGAGGATGTTCAACGTCTTGGCACGGAAGAAGGCCTCGCTGCAATAGAAGTAGCCCTCATAGAGCTGGTTGGTGTCCCAGCTGTTCTGTACCTTGAAGTACTTGTTACCCTCCTGGTCAACGGCCTTGCCCATGATAACCATGCCGTGGTCGTCGGTGGTCTCCTTGTTATCAAACATCTCCTGACGCTCCTCGGGGGTTACCCACTGCTCCTTAACCGGGCCCTTGATGTCCCAAAGCTCGGCCTCGCGGTCCTTATCGCTAAGCTGAGCCCAACGAGCCATGTCGGTACCGGCTGCATCGGGCACGTCCTTCTTCACGGGAAGGATGGCGTAACCATTGCGCCACTTGAATCCCTTCTCGCTCACGTCGGCACCCCAAGCGATGCTGTAGCCGTTGTCGATAGCATAGTTGGCAATCTCCAGCAGCTCGTCGATGGGCACGTTCTGATAGCTGGACCACAACCAGTTGTCGGCCACCTCAAGGATGAAGGGCTGATAGTAGGGGTGGTGGGTGAACGATGCGATGGGCACATAGTCGTCCATGTTCAGGCCGAGGCTGGCAGCCCAAGTCTGCGGGGTGTAGGTCTTGCCCTCATAGACGAAGGTCTCGGGCATCTTGCCCATGTAGCTGTTCAGGATAGCCTGCAAACCATCTTTCCATGCAGGAGTGAGCTTGCGTCGCATGTTCTTGTTGATGGTGCCTACATAGCCACTCAGCAACGAGGTGAGCTCACTGGTGTCAAACTTCTTGTCTTCATAGGTCATGCCGGTGTAAACCTCGTTGGGCACCATACCGTAGTTGCGCCAAACGTAGGGAACGTCCTCGGCAGCGCCACCCTCAGCGAAGTTGATCTGGCCATCCATGCGGATGTACTTGATGGCCTTGTCATAGTAGCAGTGGTTTACCACAAAACCCTCGCTGAGGTGAACTTCCTTGCCCGTGCGGCGCAGGATCTCGTTCTCAAAGAAGGAGTTGGTGGAATAGCACCAGCACGTACCGGACTTGTTCTGGTCCTTGACGGCGGTGTGACGGATCTCCTTGGTGTCGGTAAACTTGAAACCGGTGCTGTCAGGGATGACAACCTTGTCATCGGCCATCATGTTGAAAGCGATTGCCGAAGCCAATAAAGCAAAAACTAATTTCTTCATAAATACTGATTTTGTTTAATTTATAACTGTTTTAGGTTAATGTCTTTGATATTCCAAGATGCAAATTTAATAGTTTTTTTTGAAATATCCTGTTTTAGGTGATTTAATTGTGGTGAAAAAACAAAAAGTGCCCCTTTGATGGCCATTTAGCCACTGTCGAGGCACCGTTTTTTTAGGATCAGACTTGATAAGATTTGATTGATGATGATATCATGGGGCACTTGGCCCCGATGATGCCGCAAAAGTAAAAAAAAACTAGATACCGATTATAGATTATGGTAAAAAATATTCATTTTCACTTTTAAGTCAAGTGGGCATGGCCATTGTCCCCCACTTGTGCTGTAAGCGTTTGTTTGGGCGCCAGGATTGATGATAGCCACTGGAGGGTGATTATGGCATACGAGTTACCTTTGCCCTCCCACAGTTGTCGGTGGGAGTGGGGCGTTTTTTTGTCGTGAATGGTTTATGAATCAGATTTTTTATCTAATTTTGCAATTTCATTATCACTTAATTATTATCACAATCTAAAATGAATAAGTTTTTACATTCAATCGTTTTGTTGATGGCAGCGTTGTTGCCTGTAGCAGCGAGTGCTTATGAACAGTTGGCTGAAGGCGTCTATAGCGACGGTTCAACGCTGTACATCGGTAGTGGTGTGAGTACACTTGGCCCCTTGCAAGTAAATCCAAGTGTGGTTTATTCCTTTGCTGCGACACCTCCCGCATGTGAAGAGAATACATTCCTGGAGTATGGCGCAATACTGCATATGCCCTCAACATCCTATGGAGCTTATTTCCTTGCCGATTATTGGAACAACTTTGCGACAATGGAGAATGATGCCGTGGAGCCGACCGGAGTGGCTCTGAGTCCGAGCTCAGCCGAATTGTATGTTGGTGGTGTCATGAATATCAATGCCACTGTATTGCCCGAGAATGCTTCGGCACAATCAGTTGATTGGTATTCAACTAATCCCGAGGTAGCAACCGTTAGCGACGGCATCGTTACTGGTGTGTTCCCCGGCGAGTGTGACATTGTGGTTAGTTGCCTTGATAAGCAGAGCGTGTGTCATATTACTGTACTTGAGACCACGATTCAAATCAGTCTTGACAGGCATGTGGCAAGATTGTTGCCCAACCATGCATTGACGCTCTTCCCCACCATGGCTCCGCTGCAAACTGAGATTAAAGTCTCATCGAGCAATCCCGAGGTAGCTGCTGCCCGTCTCGTGAACGGTGTAATCCAGGTGGTCGGTTTGGCTGAGGGTTCAACGATGGTCGTTGTTAACTCTGTTGATGAGCAGGCTATTCCCGATACTTGCGAGGTAATTGTTTATACCGAACTTGGCGATGTTAACTGTGACGGCTATGTGACGATTAGTGACGTGACCAAACTCATCGACTATCTGCTTGGTGGTGAGGTGGAAGCACCATTCAGCGAGACCAACGCTGACTGTAACCACGACGAGAGCGTGAGCATCAAAGACGCGACCATGTTGATTGACTACCTCTTGGGTAGCATTGACTTGAACCCGCCCATGACCGATACCTATACGGTAAACGGTGTGACCTTCAAGATGATCGCTGTAGAGGGTGGCACCTTCACAATGGGTGGTACCGAGGAGCAAGGCAGCGATGTAACTAGCGATGAGCTTCCTGTCCACGAGGTGACGCTGTCAAGTTATTGCATTGGCGAGACCGAGGTGACACAGGAACTGTGGACGGCTGTGATGGGTACTAACCCGAGCAACTTCTCAAGTGGTATTAACCGTCCCGTTGAAAGGGTATCTTGGTATGACTGCCAGTTGTTTATTGAAAAGTTGAACGAGATGACCGGCATGTCATTCCGCCTGCCCACTGAAGCCGAGTGGGAATTTGCAGCCCGCGGTGGCAAGAAGAGCGAAGGCTACAAATATGCTGGTAGTAACGATATCAACGAGGTGGCATGGTACAGTGCTAACTCTACCTCAATGACTCAGCCCGTGGCAACAAAGGCTCCCAACGAGTTGGGCTTGTATGACATGTCGGGTAACGTGTGGGAATGGTGCCAGGACATCTATGGCAAATATAGCAGCCAGCCTCAAACTAATCCCACTGGTGCCGCAACAGGTGCCTTCCGCGTATTCCGTGGTGGTTGCTGGGTGCTTCCCGCTACGAGTAGTCGCGTGTCCCTCAGGGTCAACAACATGCCGACGACAACGTCCGCTTACTTGGGACTGCGTCTCGCTCTGTAATCTCTAGCTATACAGGTTATCGCCGTGGCGATGGCCTGTATTGACTCTTATCGTAGCCGCTAAAAGGCGGTTTCTCGAAAAAACCTCCAGTGAACCAAGGCTTGCTAACGTGAGCAGCAAATCCTGGTTCGCTGGAGGTTCTTTTGTCTTTATGGTGTATGCTATCAGTCGGTGACTCTTTACTTGCACTAATGTTTGATAAATTAGGCTGCCCTAACTTTGCGGCGATGGAAATTTGACGAATAAACTTTCATCGCCGCACGGCTTTTATTACCTTTGTCGTAGTAAGGTAATGATTGACCGCCGGGGAGATAGCCAATTAATTACACCAGGTAAAACCTATAATTCGCTGTTGGCCTCCCCGGATTTATTAGTTGAAAGTCAATTAGGAAGTTAGGTTTTAAGCCTATTTAGGGTGGTAACTCCCAACTAATTGCGGTCAATCAAAATGTTTCATTTAAACACCGCAAAGGTATGAAAAAGTTTTTTATCGGCATTGATGTTTCCAAGGAAACTGTTGACGTGAGTTTTGTGGAGTCGGATTTCCAGCGGCATCCGGAGTATTTGGCCCAGTACCCTAACGGCAAGAAAGGCTACCGCTCGATGGTCCGCGACCTGAAACAGGCCATGCGTGGCACCGGCAGCGGACAGTGGCTGTTCTGCTGTGAGACCACCGGCGCCTACGACCGCCAGCTGTGCCACTGGCTTACCGAGCACGGCATGCACGTGTGGCGTGAGAGCGCTCTGCAGATCAAGCAGAGTCTGGGTATCCGCCGCGGCAAGAATGACAAAGCGGACTCGATGG
>Ga0247611_10002986_pt1 | contig 25981 bp, 20 predicted proteins | sample 177DNAGHGhighgp2_FD_192422 | JGI IMG/M metagenome (GOLD analysis project Ga0247611, IMG submission 192422) | Sheep rumen microbial communities from Palmerston North, Manawatu-Wanganui, New Zealand - 1770 DNA GHGhigh gp2 | ecosystem: Host-associated > Mammals > Digestive system > Stomach > Rumen... | reverse complement strand
AAGATTCTGCCTATCAGCAAATGCTGGCTCATGGACGACCTGCACAACCAGATGCGCAACAGCATATATGACTACGCCGTGCGCAACGGCCTGTCGTTCTTCGACCTCAGACAGCAGGTAGGACTCCTACGCGATATTATAATAAGGTGTAGCAATTCCGGCGAGTGGATGCTCATAGTACAGTTCCATTATGACCGCACCAGCGAGGAATCTCTCCGCCAGAGCGAGCAGCAAGCCGAGGGACTGCTGCAGTTCATTGCCGACAGCTTCCCGCAGATTACCTCGCTGATGTATCTTGACAACCAGAAGTGCAACGACACCATTGGCGATCAGGACATCAAGCTCTTCAAGGGCAATGACCATATCTTCCTGCTCATGGAGGACCTGAAATTCAAGGTCGGACCAAAGTCGTTCTACCAGACCAACACCGAGCAGGCCTACCACCTCTACTGCGTGGCAAGGGAGTTTGCAGGACTCACCGGCAGCGAACTCGTATATGACCTCTACACCGGCACAGGCACCATTGCCAACTTCGTTTCCAAGCAAGCGAAGAAAGTCATCGGCATAGAGTATGTGCCTGAGGCCATCGAGGATGCCAAGATTAACTCACAGATAAACAACATCAACAACACCCTGTTCTATGCCGGTGACATGAAGGACATCCTCACCGACGACTTCATCGCCGAGCACGGACGCCCCGACGTCATCATCACTGACCCGCCACGTGCCGGCATGCACCCCGACGTTATAAACGTAATACTCAACGCCCACCCCGAGCGCATAGTATATGTCAGCTGCAACCCTGCCACCCAGGCACGCGACCTGCAGCTGCTCGACGCAAGCTACAAGGTCACCAAGGTGCAGCCCGTTGATATGTTCCCTCACACACCACATGTGGAGAACGTGGTGCTGCTTGAGGCAAGGTCATAAAACTGCCATATTTGAAAAGTTATGAGATACATACTTAACATCTTATTCCTACTCACAGCCCTGTTCGCCAACGCAACAGACTTCACCCTTGGAGCCGACATCAGTTGGACTACAGAGATGGAGAGCCGCGGACACAAACTCTATAACTACAAGGGCGAGGAACGTGAGGCCACTGCCTTGATGAAGGAGATGGGACTCAATGCCATTCGCCTGCGCGTATGGGTTGACCCTGCAGAGCATGGCAATTGGTGCAACAAAGAGGATGTGCTGGTCAAGGCACTGCGTGCCAAGCAACAGGGCATGTACATCATGATTGACTTCCATTACAGCGACTGGTGGGCAGACCCAGCCAAGCAAAACATACCCGCGGCATGGGCAAAGCATAAGTACAAGCAACTGCTCATCGATGTGGCAAACCATACCAAGGAGGTGCTTACCATGCTTAAAGACAACGGCATCACGGTGAAATGGGTGCAGGTGGGCAACGAGACCTCCAACGGCATGATGTGGCCTGTAGGCAAGCTTGAGGACAACCCCAAGCAATATGCCGGACTGTTCAAGGCTGGCTATGATGCCGTGAAGGAGGTGATGCCCGAGGCAAAGGTGATAGTACACCTTGACAACGGATATGACAACGACCTCTACAACTATAACCTTGACGCCCTGCGCGACAACGGCGCACAGTGGGACATCATCGGCATGTCCGTATATCCTTACTGGGCTCGCGACAAGGGTTACAAGAATGCCGCCATGCGACTGATAATGGAGGCAGTGCACAATGTCAACCTCCTTGCAAAGAAATACGGTACCGACGTCATCGTGACAGAGACAGGCTTCGAGGTCAACGACACGCTGCCTTACATCATGGAGTCTGGTCGCACACAGCTGCAGGCGCTTATCAATATGATGCGCACCAAGACCTCCGGCCACTGCCTCGGAGTATTCTATTGGGAGCCTACATGCAAACCCTCACAATATAAGTTAGGGGCATTCACCGAGGACGGACACCCCACCGCCATCATGCGTGCCTTCACGCAGAGCGCCTCCCTGCCTGCAAGCTACGACCGTCCGCTGGTATCTATACAGACCAACAAGGGCGAAATCATCGTAGAGCTGTATAACGACACCCCACTCCACCGTGACAACTTCCTGAAGCTTGCGGCAGACGGAAAACTCAACGGCACACTGTTCCACCGCATACTGCCCAACTTCATGATACAGGGCGGAGACACCGGCGACGATGCCGGACTCATCGATGCAGAGATAATGCCCCAGAAGCACTTCCACAAGCGCGGCGCACTGTGTGCTGCAAGAGCCGACGACAACGTCAACCCGGAGCGCAAGAGCAACGGCACCCAGTTCTACATCACCTGGGGCAAGTGGCCTACTGCCCGCCGTGCAGGTTCCACGGAAGAGCCCCTGCCCTACTATCTGGAGCAGCAGCAGCCGGGTGTCCCATACCTTGACGGAGAATACACCGTCTTCGGCGAAGTCTTCAGCGGTTTAGACGTAGTAGAGAAGATACAGAGCGTACCAACCGACGCCAACGGCAAGCCCACAGAAGACATAAAGATACTAAGCGTGAAGATAATTCAGGATTCATCGCTCGGTGCGCAGTGACACTAAAAAAAGACAGCACCCCGACAAAAAAAGAACTCAAACCCCATAACTATCAACGTGTATTTCTCAGGATTAATAATAGCAGTAGCCACCTTTATTACGATAGGCATCTTCCACCCCATAGTCATAAAGACAGAATACTATTTCGGCACCCGTCCGTGGTGGATATTCCTACTCTGCGGAGTAGGCTTCATCATCGCCTCACTCTTTATCGCCAATCAGATTATCAGTCCGGTACTTGGAGTGATAGGTTGCTCATGCCTCTGGAGCATCCTCGAGCTCTTTGAGCAGAAGAAACGTGTAGAGCGAGGCTGGTTCCCCAAGAACCCGAAAAGAAAGTATTGACCACCCTCTACCATCTACCGAGGGATGCAAATATAAAAAAGAGAAAAGAGAAAAATATTCCAAAATAGGACATTTTTGTCATTTGGGGGTTGAAAAAATGTTCACGAAAAAATTCAAACTAGAAGAGAAAAAGGTGATTTTCGAGAGAAAAACGGCACTTTAAGAATGAAAAAATAGCTTTTGAAGGGTAAAGTGATAGCTTTTACGTCGTCATTCGATAGCTTTCACACTGTGAAATGATAGCTTTTACATGCTAAAACGATAGCTTTTACGACGTAAAAGCTATCGTTTTTTAGTATCTTTATATAAGCCTTCACTGATTATCAATAAGTTACAAACTGCTGTAGAATCGGCTGTACGAAATCAGTTGTAAAAAGTTTTGAAATATCGCAAGGAAAATGGGGTTGGGACAGGGGCCAAAATAGGACAAAATCGTCATCCGGGGTTCTGACCGCATGGCGGTGTCTTATGACGAAAACACGGAGAAGGCTCACTTCTTCTTGCAGCATCCGCCCTTCTTCTCACCAGCAGCAGCACCCTCGGCAGCCTTCTTCTTGCAGCATCCGCCCTGTACCAGCACACTGTTCAGTTTTACGTCACGCCTCTCTGCGCTCAAGGAATCTGCTTCATTATTTCCGTAAACTGGAATTGTTGTCAGCATGGCAGTAGCACACACAAAAACTTTTCCTGCAAGAAACTTGCATAAATCATTTTTTCTCATTACTTTTGTATAGCCTATTTTTGGTGGATACCATATTTGACAACTGTAGAAACGCCCAACTTCTCTTTTGTCGTATGGTATCCTTTTTTGTTATCCCTTACGACAAACCACTTTTTGATTTCGAGTGCAAAATTACCGTTTTTTTCCTATGCTGGCAATACTAATTTTTTGGTATTTTAACTAAAAAGAGCCGCCAGGGAGACTCATTAGAGAATACCCGACGGCACTTTTGTCTTTGTATTCAGACTGCCATTGTTTTGTCAAAACAACGACACTGTCATCACAATGCTATTTTATTAATTATTCTTTATGAATTTCACTGGCTTAACAAGACGGAGAAAATAAGTATCACTCTTATAAGTCAAATCTATTTTTTTACTATACAAATTAAAGTAGCTATGAGCACCGTCACATAAATATCTTTTCTCTGGGAATATATTTTTATATCCTAAAAGGCTACATAAAGATGATGGAGTATTACCTGCAATTGTTACTATCGCATCAGCTTGTTCTTTTGTCGGAATACTCCAATTCTCAACATCATCCTCTTTATAAGAAGATGCTATATTAACCGCTTGAAGGACATTTGAGGCTCCTTCTTCTGCCGATGACACATCACTCCACTCTTCTTTACTATACAGCAAGCCCTCACCTGTCTCTTCATCAAGAGATATTAGCAGATGTCCGTTCCATACAGAACAAGGCGCAGGCATTTCATCCACATAAAAGACCTTTGCATCTGATGACGACTGGTTATTATTGTTATTATTCACACCTTCGCCGAAAGAGAAATTCTCTACAACAGCCTCATTCCATTCCGCTGCCGCAAGAGTTAACGTAACCTTGGCATTAACCTCACCTGAATCATAGGAACCCTTGAAATAATAAGGAGTAGCAGCCAGCAACTTAGCTTTATATTCATATTCATAAGAATACTTCTTAGAACTATTCTTTTCATCCTTTATCTCTATAGTAAAGGTTACATTTCCATCACTCGGCAACACATATACGGTGTCTGTTTTCCACAAACCACTCTCATCATCATACACACATGACAACGTCACCGGCTTGCTCTCACTGAGATCATTCAGCGGAGTGACCTTATTATACAAAGAACTGACGGTTACCGCAACATCCTGTATTCCTTCAGGTACATCGCTAAGAGCCACACTCAATCGTGCCACGGCATAATTCATAGCCAGTTTTGCGTCAAAATCCTTCGTTGTTATCGTAACATTGCTTTTCGCAAGCATTAACGGAACGGTGTTGTAGCCTTTAGAGAAATCGGTACTACCGCTTACCGCCGCTATGGTATATGTACCGGTGGACAGTTCCATAGACAAGTCATCTGACGCAGAATTTATGTCAAGGGTGCTTACCTCCTCTCCACTTGCGTCATAGGCATAAACATGTACCGGGTATAGCACCTCATCATCTGGAGACACGGTACTAACTTTCAGGAAATGGGTTCCTGACTCTATCTCTTCAGTTTCATCAAAAATCTCTGTACTGCAACTCATCAGCATACTGCTGACTACCGCAAAATATAATATCAGTTTATTCACGTCGTTTAGCTTAGTTTATTCTAATCTGAAGTCATCACGGTCGGCAAGGACGGGGAACTTCTCCCGGAAACGCTGCAGGCGCTGCATGTCGATGTCTGCCGTTACCACCTGCTGGCGACCGTCTGCTGCCATTGCCACACTGTGTCCGTAGGCGTCTATGACTGCGCTGCCACCGTCATAGTGACACCGGGCGTCGTCGCCCACGCGGTTGACGCCGATGACGTAACACTGGTTCTCTAATGCACGGGCGCGAAGAAGGGTGTCCCATACCTGACGACGGCTGTCGGGCCAGTTGGCTACATATAACGCTACGTCATAGTCGCCACGGTTGCGTGAGAATACCGGGAAGCGCAGGTCATAGCATACCTGTAAGAGGAAGCGTACGCCTCGCCACTCAGTGACTACACGACGGGCGCCCGCCGTATAGCGTCTGTCCTCTCCTCCGTAAGTGAACAGGTGGCGCTTGTCATAATACTCTTCCCCTGATGGTGTGACAAACAGGAGTCGGTTACGGTAGGTGCCGTCTGGTAACTTCATTGCCAGCGAACCGGCGATGGCGGCATCATACGTCTGCGCTATATGGCGCATCCACCTGAGGCTGTCGGTGTCGCCGCTGTCATCAACCACCTCTGCTACGCCGTCTGAGTAGGTGGCGAAGCCCGTGGACCACATCTCTGGTAATATATAGAGGTCTGACTTCTCTGCTTTCTCTATGAGACGTTCTGCCTCTCGATGGTTGGCACTGGGGTCTGACCACTTGATGTCCGTTTGGAGGAGTGTTATTGTCATTGGTGGTTTAGGCGTTTGGTGGTTTGGTGATTTGGGGGTTTGGTGGTTTTGGTGGTTGGGGATAGGCCTTTGGGGGCCTGGGGTGTGTCTAATGATTTTTCTTGAATAGTTCGATACGCTCCTTGAACAGTGGTTCCTGCTCTCGTCTGAAGAACGAGGTGCAGATGCGCACGCCTTGCTGGGTTGAGCCCATCGTGTCGAGTGGGAACACCGCTATGCCGTAATACATCAGCTCACGTGTCAGCTCAAGGTCGTTCATTCCCGGATATTGCACGGTGAAGTAGAAGCCGTCTGCCAATGGGGCGCCCATATCGTTGTCATAGACGAGGTAGAAGCCGTTGGCAAGCAGCACCTCTTTCATAAACTTGGCGCGTCTGCCATATTCCTTCACATCGTCAAGGAAGTTATAGCGTCCTTCGCAGGCTACCTCCATGAGTGCTGCCATGGCGTGCTGAACGCTATGGGTAGTGCCGCTTGAGAGTGTGTACATAAGACGGTTGCAGAAGAAGTTTCCGAACTCGCCCACGCCGAAGTTCTGCTGCATTGGCTCATACACACGGTGATACAGTTTATTGCTGATGCAGGTCACGCCTATGCGCTGTCCGGCATAGGAGAAGGCCTTTGAGCCTGACACCCACAATACATAGTTGTCTGTATATCGTGCTACCGTGGCCTGGTATGGTGCCTCATAAGGATGTGAGAGGTCGCGGCGGAAGTCCATTGCGAAGTATGCCAGGTCTTCCAGTATTATGACGTCATACTTCGTAGCCAGTGTGCCGATGCCTTTCAGCTCTTCCTCTGTGAAGCATACCCATGACGGGTTGTTTGGGTTAGAATAGACGATAGAGTTGATGTTACCGGCTGAGAGTATCTCTTCAAGTTTGGCGATGAGGGCATCACCACGATAGCCGTGGATGTCGAGGCCTATGTGCTTCAGTCCGATGACGTCACACTGTGTGGTCTGGACCGGGAAGCCGGGCTGTATCAGCAGTACGGTATCCTTGCCTGTACCCTTCATGGCATGGTGTATGGCAGTGAAGGTGGCGAAGGTGCCCTGCATGGAGCCTGTTGTAGGTATGCATCCCAGCGGGTCTATCTCTACGCCTATGAAGGCCTTGACGAACTCTGACGCAGCCTTCTTGATACGTGGTATGCCACCATTTGGCGGGTACATCGTGGCGCAGCCTTTTGCCAGGGCCTCCTGCTCTGCCTTCAGTGCTATCTCTGACGGTTGGAGTCCCGGCACACCCATCTCGAGGTGTATGATAGGCTGTCCTGTCTTCTTTTCAAGTGTTTGTGACAATCCCTGCAGGTCACGTATCGTAGCCTGAGAGAAGTCACCGAGTCCCATCTCTTCTATGGCACCGGTGACTATATCATAATCTAAAGGGGTATTCATCTGCTTAATCTCTGAAATTTCGTTTGTCGTTAACGTGCTTTGCCTTGCCTGTGGAGCGTTGTATTGAGCCCGGCTCCTTGATATGGATATTAGGCTTGATGCCTACCATTGACACGATGCGGTCATAAAGCGGCTTGATGAACGGCATCTGCTTTGCAGGGTTTGGCGAGAAGTACTCTGTGTTCAACTCTACGTCGAGGTCGAAGGTGTCCTCATTGTTTTTGCGGTCTACAGTGATGAAGTAGTGCGGGGTAAACGCAGGGAACTCCGTGAGGCAGGCCTCTATCTGGCTCGGGAAGACATTGACACCGCGGATAATCATCATGTCATCAGAGCGGCCGAGGATGCGATCCATACGCACGGCGGTACGTCCGCAGCGGCAAGGCTCATATATCAGGCGTGTAAGGTCACGCGTGCGGTAGCGCAGCACCGGCATACCCTCCTTGCAGAGCGAGGTGAAGACAAGCTCGCCGAACTCTCCCGGCGCGCACGGCTCAAGAGTGTCGGGGTTGATAATCTCAGGGAAGTACATATCCTCCCACAGGTGTGTGCCGTCCTGATACTCACACTCGCCGCCCACACCGGGACCCGACATCTCCGTCAGTCCGTATATGTCAAGCGCCTTGATGTGGAGTTTCTCCTCCAGTTCCTTGCGCATACCCTCCGTCCACGGCTCCGCGCCAAAGAAGCCCACGCGCAGTTTCAGGTCGTCCAGTTTCACCTCTGACTGCTCAAGCACCTCTGCCAGATGCAGGGCGTATGACGGTGTGCAGCAGAGAGCCGCCGTACCGAAGTCCTTCATCAGCATTATCTGCTTGGTGGAGTTACCGGCAGATGTAGGCAGCTGCACAGCGCCGAGATAGCCTGCTGCATCATGTGCTCCCAGTCCGCCGGTGAAGAGTCCGTAGCCATAGCTTACCTGAACGACGTCGCCTTTGGTAACGCCACCTGCGGCAAGCACACGGGCAGCACCCTCAGCCCAACGCTTGAGGTCGCCCTTGGTATATGTACCTACGACTGGCTTACCCGTAGTACCTGATGATGCGTGAATACGCGTAATCTGATCCATAGGCACGGCGTTGAGTCCGAAGGGGTACTCATCACGCAGGTCATGCTTTGTAGTAAAAGGCAGTTTGTTGATGTCTTCTATTCCACGGATATCTTCAGGCTTCACGCCTTTCTTATCCATCTTGTTACGATAGAACGGTACGTTCTCATAGCAACGCTTTACCGTTGCTACCAGTCGCTCTGACTGCAGTTTGGTCATGGACTCACGGTCCATGCACTCCATTTCTCTGTTTAATATCATTGTTATTGTAATTTATCAAATGGGAATATATCTTTCTTACGGTATGCCGAACCGCTGACCACACAGAGGAGTTCTCCGTTCTGGTTGGTCACACGTGTCTGGCAGAACGGCAGTCGGTGGTGGTTGAAGGTCTCTTCCGTCTCGGCTATGAGGCGGTCGCCCTTACGTGCCGACTGCAGGTAGGTGATGCTGTTCTGTACACCGAGGCTTACCGGGCCGTGTGAGTTTGTCACAGCAGCGAAGGTAAGGTCTGCCAGAGTGAAATATACCCCTCCCTGACAAACGCCGGCGGCATTGAGGTGACGTTCCTCTACAGTCATCTCTGCACGGGCAAAGCCCTCGCGTACCTCTGTGAGCTGTATGCCGTTCTCCTTGGCGAACTTGTCGCCATTATTTAGTATCTCTTTTAGCGTAGCCATTTTTTTAATTCATAATGCATAATGCATAATTTGTGTTACTCGTAACACTTGAATATTGCGTCAACGGTGTCTTTCTTCATCTTGGATGTGACAAGGCTGACAACAGCAACTACCACGAAACCGCCGAGCATGGCTATTGCTCCACAGTCTATCGGGTTGATAGGGTTGCCGAGCATCATGTTTACGACTGTCAGTCCTACGCCCCACACGAAGCATGCCCATACTGACATACGGGTGACGCCCTTCCAGTAGAGTCCGAGCATGAACGGAGCAAGGAACGCTCCTGCCAGGGCACCCCATGAGATACCCATGAGCTGGGCAATGAACTGAGGTGGGTTGAGGGCTATCATAAGTGAGAGGGCTATGAAGAAGACGATAAGCACGCGCATGATGACAACCTTGCGGCGCTCTATCTTCTCGGCTACCATATCGTCAATCTCACCGCCTTCCACTTCGCCTATCTGCGATTTCTTGTCGCGGTAGATAAGGTCAAGTGTCATAGTGGATGATGAGGTGAGCACCAGTCCTGCCAATGTTGACATTGACGCTGACAGCACGAGCAGTATGACGAGTGCAATGAGCACATCGGGCAATGACTCGAGCATTGTAGGCACGATATTGTCAAAGACGAACTTACCTTTCTCTGCATTGAACGCTGTAGGAACGAACAGACGGCCGAAGCCTCCGAGGAAGTAGCATCCGCCTGCCACTATGAAGGCGAAGATGGTAGAGATGATTGTGCCGCGCTTGATGGCAGACTCGTCTGTTATGCTGTAGAACTTACCTACCATCTGTGGCAGTCCCCATGTACCTACAGAGGTGAGGATAACCACACCGAGGAGGCTCAGCGGGTTAGGACCGAACCAAGAGGCGAAGTCGCCTGCCTGGAAATTGGCATACAAGTCGGCGCCTCGCTGTGACAAGTCATCGGCATTAGGCGTCATAGCCTGCATCTTGTGGAAGGCCTCAACCAGTCCGCCCTGCGTGTTAAGTACCACAACTATAACGGTGGTGATGCCGAAGAGCATTATGATGCCTTGTATAAAGTCATTGATAGCCGTAGCCTTGTATCCTCCGAGTATCACATATACAGCTGTGAGCAGTGCCATCACCATGGCGCAGTACTCGTATGGCACGCCGAAGCCCATCTCAAAGAGTTTTGAGATGCCCATATACACACCGGCTGTGTATGGAATAAGGAATACGAAGGCTATGATGGAAGCCGCTACACGCAGTCCTTCGTCAGAATAGCGTGTGCCAAAGAAATCTGGCATTGTGCGTGACTGTATATGTTGTGTCATGAGCTTTGTACGCCTGCCCAGTATAATCCATGCCAGGAGTGAGCCTATGACGGCATTGCCTATACCTATCCAGCTGGCAGACATACCATATTTCCAGCCAAACTGGCCTGCATAGCCTACGAACACTACGGCAGAGAAGTATGACGTGCCGTAAGCGAAGGCTGTGAGCCAAGGACCGACGGAGCGTCCGCCCAATACGAAACCATCCACCGTCTTTGCTTGACGGCGTGAATAAATTCCCACTGCCACTGTGACGCAGAGGAAGATAATAGTGAGTAAAATCTTGATTAACATAAGTTCATTTTGTTAGTATATTTATGGTTTCAGCCGCCAAAATTACAAAAATTAATCAAAACCACCAAACTTCTGACTAACAAATTGGTATTTTATCTTACGTCGTGTATTCTCATACACTGTGTCGCCACGCTGCAAGCAGAGCATAACCTGCCCCATGTCCTTACGCAGCACACGGCGTATATACCACTTGTCAAGCATTGCTATGACATTATCTATCCTTACCTTACCTGTGACTACGTTATATGTAAAGGCAAATGCCGTCACACCAAACTCGTTGACGACAACGCCCTTCACTATCTCCCCTTCCCTCTGCATCACTGATATGCCACTGATATATCCGCGCGGCATCTCTATCTGGACAGAGTATCTCTGCTGCTCCCCGTCACTCTGCGGCAACTGAGCCGACACCGTAATGCTAACGAAGCAGAAAAGCGTCAGCAGATATGTTTTTGTTAAGCGTAACATTCTTCAGTTCTATTTCTGTCTTGTCTCCGTTTTTCTCTATCATGACGATGCGCTCCACAAGGTGTGTGGAGTGGTTGAAGTACAGCGTAACGCTCTTATACAGTGCACGCAACTGCTTGGACAGCGGCATCTCCATCTGCTTCTGTTTGCTGCTGACCACCACACTGCCAAGCATCACACGGCCTATCTCACGAAACATCTTGTTCTTCTGCGTGTCCATTACGTCCTTCCTACCGTTACGCTTGAACATCACTTTCTGTCCGTTCATCACAAGCGTACAGGCATAAGGTGTGGTGTACTCCCAGCGGAGCTTGTCAGGCGAGGCATAGCACATCTTACCTGTTGACACCATGCTGCTACCCAGCATCTTCATCGTTTTGGTCTGCTTAAAGTCTGCCGTCAGACTTTTTATGGTCACTGTGCCGTTCTGAGCAAGGAGGTTGACGGAACAGAGAAGCAATAATATAACTATCCTTATTATATTTTTCATTATGATTAAATGTCTAAAATTATGAAAGTATAATGCAGCACCAGTCTCCCTCAGACTTCACACTTACCTCATGACGACCGAACTCTGCCGCCTTGTCCAGCAACAATGGCACGTCATCCTTATAGAATCCACTTAACACAAGCGTAGCATCCTTGGTCATCACGCTGCAGAACGCCTCCATATCACTAAGCAGCACGTTACGGTTTATGTTTGCCAGGACGACGTCAAACAGTCCCTCCACATGAGACAGGAGACCGGCATTGCCCTGTAACACCTCCATCTTGTCGTCAACCTCATTGAGTGCGGCATTATGCATGGCATTGTTTACGCTCCACTCGTCTATGTCGTATGCCAAGACCTGCGCCGCACCACACTTCAACGCTGCTATAGACAGAATGCCGGTGCCAGTGCCGCAATCAAGCACACGCTTACCCTCAAGCGGTATCTCAAGCAGCGATGCCACTATCATGCGAGTGGTCTCATGTGTGCCGGTGCCGAAGGCGTTGCTGGCGTGGATGCCTATCTTTATGGGAGAGCTGAACTGTTCTGCGTCACTCGTATGACGGGCATCATATATGGTGACCATATTACATACGTTAATAGGCTCAAAGCCCTCTGCCTCCCATGCGGCATTCCAGTCCTGGTCTTTTATCTCCTCTGTAGCATACGTTATCGCTACGCCTTCTATGGGGAACTGGCGCAGTGTCTCTTTCAGCAGTATCTCATGATACTCTTCCTGCTGTATGTAACCGATAACTCCCTCGTCTGTATCCTCAAAACTCTCATAGCCACACTCGCCACACTCGTCGGCAAGCAACTCACGACAAGCCTGAAGCAGGTCGGCCTCACTCATGACACCTTCAGCCACTGCCGACGCTCCGTCACAAGAGATTTTGAATTTCGTTTGTAAGTATTTCATAATATATATGTGTTCTTTTTAGTTTCCAGCAACAAGCCTGAAATGTTAATTTTAATGCAAAGTTAAAAAAAAATAGGGAAAAACCTTACTCATGTTAGGGTTTTTCCGTATATTTGCAATATAAATAAAGATAATTTTGCAATTGAAAACAAACATTCAGCCATTGAGTGTGTAATATTTACCGTGAAATCATTAAAGGAGGAACAAACGATGAAGTATAACAAGTTTTTTATAATTGCAACAGCAGCTGTCATGATAGCTCAAAACATCTGGGCACAGGATGATATGTACTTCACACCAAGGAAGAAGGCACAGGGCGCCACAGCTGTGACATCACAGGTTGTTGACGACGACGCACCCTATCGCTACAGGATACCGGCCGACGCTGCCGACGGGGAGACCGTTGACTACGGCAACTCTGACCGCGACGTTGATGAGTACAACCGCCGCGGCGGCTACAGCCAGCAGCAAGCGCAAGACGACTCCGTGACCATCTCGCGGCAGGAGTATGAGGACTATGTCTACAGCCGTCAGATGGAGCGTTTCGACGACTACAACGGCCGCATCACACTGATTGTGAACGACCCTTGGTATTATGACCCTTGGTACTCTCCTTACTACGGCTCATACTACTGGGGCACCAGCTGGTACTACCCATGGTACTCTTCCTACTCATGGTATGACCCGTGGTATCGCCGCCCGTACTGGGGATGGGGCTACGGATGGCACAGACCATACTATAGCTATTACAGACCATACTACTACAGGCCATATTACGGACGTACCCCATACAGAAGAGGCGGATATATCACCAACCGCAGCACACCATACGGAAGAAGTTCCTATGGCTATGGCAACCGCAGCAACAGAGTATATCGTGGCGGTAGCTCTGCCAGCAGAGGAAGCGCTAGGACTCCACAGACACCGTCATCAACAAGGCGCAGCACCTTCGGTAACAACTCAAGCCGTGGCGGTTACATCGGTAACAGCAGCACCTATGGAGGAAGCAGCAGTTCTACACGAAGCAGCGGTTCTTTCGGCAATAGCAGCACAACACGCAGCAGCGGCTCATTCGGTAACAGTGGTTCATTCGGTGGTGGCGGCACACGCAGCGGTGGCGGTGGCTTCAGCGGTGGTGGCTCGCGCGGCGGTGGTTCACACGGTGGCGGAAGAAGATAATGCATAACTTAATAATTACAGCCTTCCCCTTTTGCTTCAGGCTCCCTCCCTCACAGGGTTGCTCTCCCTCGGGAAACGAGGGAGTCGGAGGGAGTAAAAAGACAATTGAAGATGCGGGGCGGAACTCTTAAAACCCTTAACTTGAAACGACATGAAAAAGATACTGACTTTAGCATTAGGCTTTACTGCACTTGCAGCTAATGCACAGGAGACATACGAGAGTGCACAGTTAGCCACTCAAGACCTTAACGGTACAGCAAAATATATCGGTATGGGTGGTGCGATGGAAGCTCTGGGAGCCGACATCTCTACCATCAACACCAACCCTGCCGGTGTAGGCTTCTTCCGCAAGTCATGGGCAGGCGTATCTGCCGGACTTACATCTCAAAACAGCAGTTTTGACGGTGTAAAGAACGTTGCAAACCTGAGAGATAACGGCAAGACAAATGCTGACTTCAACCAGATAGGCTTCGTATGGTCAACGAGGACAGGAAGAGACTCTCATCTGAACTTTTCCTTCAACTATCAGAAGAGCCGCAACTTCAACCAGATATTGCAGGCAGTAAATCACCTTGACGGTTACTCTGCCAACACTGTGAACTATATCAAGGCTTATCATTTCCAGGACTCATACACCCTGCAAGACCAGATTGTCAATATTGTTGTCAACAACAACCTGAGAACAGGAGATGACGAAGAAGTATATAGCAGAGGAGCGGGAATGTATGCCGCACACATTGACAACAGTGGTTATGTAAGCAACTTCGACTTCAACATCAGCGGTAGCATACACGACAAGGTGTTTCTCGGATTCACCTTAGGCGTGAAGGACGTAAGATACAGAAGCACGAACTATTACGACGAGGCTTTGGCTCCAAGCGGAAACGCTGAAGACGAATTCAGATTTACAGACCTGCGACGCATAACAGGCACTGGTTTTGATATCAAGTTCGGTGCCATCATACGTCCGATAGAGGAGTCACCGTTCCGCTTCGGTCTGTATATCAACACTCCTACATGGTACGAGTTGCGCAGCCACGGCGACATGAGCGCTGCTGCCGGATTTAACTTTGACCTGGAGCAGGAAGGACAAGAGCCTGTTCACAAGACCTACACCACATCCAATAACACCATAGGTTACGGCTACGACTACAAATACTGCATCAGCACACCATGGCGTTTCGGTGCCTCTGTAGGACATACATTTGGCAAGAAGATTGCTATAGGCGCAACGTATGAGTATGCCGACTACAGTGCTATAAGGAACAAGATAGTAGATGGCACCTACGTTGACTACTACGGTGACGAGCATCTTGAGACCGCACGCGACTATGACATGGACAACAACAATGACATATCACTCAAGGGTGTGAGTCTGCTGAAGATTGGTGCTGAGATAAAGCCTATACCTGAGTTGGCAATACGCTTAGGATACAACTACCAGAGCGCTATATATACAAAGGAGGGATACAAAGACATAAGCATACCTAATGGTACTTCTGTTGATTACTATGGATATGACTACGTTGCTGGTTCTGTTGGCGCCTACTATTCTACCTATGACTTCACCAACTGGGAGGCAACACACCGCCTGACATGCGGCTTAGGTATCCAGCTGAACAAGAACTGGGCTATAGACCTGGCTTATCAGTATTCCACACAGAAAGGTACATACTATCCTTTCACCACCACCGTGTTTGACGACTCCTCAAATTCTGGTACAGAAGATGTCAACATAGGTTACGGAACAACAGTACACAACAACCGCCATCAGTTTAACATGACTCTGGGCTACAGGTTCTAAGGACATTTACAGATATTACATAATTAAACGGACTGCTTTTGTTTGATGTGATAACAAAAACAGTCCGTTTAACTATTATGCCGCGACATAAAATTATTGTCTGTATAAAAATAATTTCGTAACTTTGCATATTGTTATGACGAGAATACTTTTTGGAATACTTAAATGGACACTCGGCACATTTATTGTGTCCACACTGCTGGCAGTAGTATTGTTTAAGTTCATGCCCGTATGGTTCACACCGCTGATGTTTATTCGCTGCTATGAGCAGTCAGCCAACGGTGAGGAGATGAAGCTGAGACATCGCTGGATTTCACTGGAGGAGATGCCTGAGGATATGCCGCGTGCAGTCATAGCGAGCGAGGACTCGCGCTATATGAAGCATCACGGTTTTGATTTTGAGGCTATACAGTCTGCAGCAAAGCACAACATGCACTCAAAGACAAAACACGGCGCAAGCACCATAAGCCAGCAGACAGCCAAGAACGTATTCCTGTGGCCGGGACGCTCATGGCTGCGCAAAGGCCTGGAGATGTATTTCACTGTACTGATAGAGTTTATATGGGGTAAGGAGCGCATTATGGAAGTATATCTAAACTCCATAGAGATGGGTGACGGCATCTACGGAGTGGCTGCTGTGGCAAAGTATCACTTTGACAAATCGCCGAAAGACCTGACACGACGTGATTGTGCACTGATAGCGGTGACGCTGCCTAACCCACGCAAGTTCTCAAGCCAACATCCTTCTGACTATATGCTGAAACGCCAAAGGCGCATAAGCCATGACATTAAATTCGTCAACTGGAAGAAAGAACAAAACACAGACAAATGACACAGCCCGACTTCCTTAACGACCTTAACGAGTCACAGCGTAATGCCGTGACACACATTGACGGCCCATCCTTAGTCATTGCGGGAGCAGGCTCTGGTAAGACACGCGTCTTGACATATAAGATAGCATACCTGTTAACCTTGGACGTAAAGCCATGGGAGATTATGGCTCTCACCTTTACCAACAAGGCTGCGAAGGAGATGAAAGAACGCATAGCGAAACTTGTAGGCGACAACCATGCACGCTACCTGCGCATGGGTACCTTCCACTCCGTCTTTGCATCCATCTTGCGTCAAGAGGCTAACAATATAGGTTACAATAGCAATTACACCATATATGATGAGGCTGACTCAAGGGCTTTACTGAAAGTCATCATCAAGGAGATGTGCTTGGATGACAAGACTTACAAGCCTGCCGATGTCCACTGTCGCATATCAAACGCTAAGAACGCCCTGATAACCGCTGACGCATACAGCGAGAACCACATAGCCCGCAACAGTGATGCCTCAGACGGCAAGCCACAGATTTATAATATATATAAGGAGTACGCACGACGGTTAAAGTTGGGCAATGCCATGGACTTTGACGACCTGTTGCTCAACATGTGGATACTGCTGAAAGACCATGAGGAGGTAAAACTGAAATACAGCAATGTATATAGGTATATCCTCATTGACGAGTATCAGGACACAAACAAAGCACAACAGGAGATAATATGCCTTATGTCATCCATACACAACAACGTATGTGCAGTGGGTGACGACGCACAGAGCATATACGGTTTCAGAGGTGCAAATATAGACAACATCCTGAACTTCCAAAATCAGTATAAAGGCTCACGACTCTTCAAACTGGAGCAGAACTACCGCTCTACACACAGTATCGTGAAGGCTGCCAACAGCCTGATACACAAAAATGAGCGGCAGATACATAAAGAAGTATATAGTATGGGAGATGCCGGCGAACCTATAGAACTGACAGAGTTGACCAGCGACCGCGAGGAAGCTCTCTTTATCAGCAAAGACATCAAGGAGCGTATGAGGACAGACAAAGCCTCATACTCTGATTTTGCAATACTATATCGCACAAATTTCCAAAGCCGCACGTTTGAGGAGCAGTTCCTGAAGTCTGCTATTCCCTACCGCATCTATGGTGGCATGAGCTTCTATCAACGCAAGGAGATAAAAGATATCGTAGCCTATTTCCGCTTGATAGTCAACAACTATGACGACGAGGCTCTTGCAAGGATTATCAACTACCCCACACGCGGCATCGGAACGACAACTATACAGAAAGTGCGTGACGCTGCCCGCGAGTACAATATCAGTATGTGGCAGGTATTGGAGCAGATGGATCGTATTCCACTTCCGCTGACACGTGGCGCCCTTAACAAGTTGCAGGCTTTTTACAGGCAGATTGAAGGCTTTACAGAAAAGCTTGACACCGATGATGCCTATGTATTAGGCAAAGAAATAATAAGGGAGACTGGCATATCAAAGGACATCTATTCTGGTACTGACCCTGAGCAGTTGTCACGTCAGGAGCACCTGGAGGAGTTTCTTGCGTCCATGCAAGAGTTTGTTGAGACAGGACGAGAGCAGGACACTCCCATTACCCTTACAGATTTCCTGCAAGAGGTATCACTGCTCAGCGACCGCGATGATGAGAGCGACGACACGCCAAAGGTAACGCTGATGACCATACACAGCGCAAAGGGACTGGAATTCCCCTATGTCTATGTGGTGGGTATGGAGGAGAACATCTTCCCCTCTCCCCTCTCCCAAGGCAGCATACGCGAATTGGAGGAGGAGCGCCGTCTGTTATATGTTGCCATAACACGTGCGGAGCGCTACTGTCATCTGACATACGCCAAGATGCGCTACAGGTATGGCAAGATGGAATGGGACACGCCAAGTCGTTTCCTGCGCGACATCGACCCACACCTGATACACATAAATGGGGACAACGTAATGCCAGCATACAGAAGGGCTGCACCTATGCACAGGCCGCAACCACGTCCCGCAGCATCACCAATGCCACAACCGCGGTTTACCCCCACATCCAGAATAGCATCACACAGTCCGATAGCAACGGCAGTAAACCTTGACTTCTCCATCGGAGACAAGGTATCACACGACCGCTTCGGATTAGGCGTCATCACTGCATTAGACGGCAACGGAGGCAGTGCGAAAGCCACAGTAGAGTTCAAGAATGCAGGCACTAAACAGTTACTGTTGAAATTCGCCCGCTTGAAGAAAATCATGGCAGAATAGCAGGGACAACAAAATACTCAATTGTAAGTATTGTGTATTTTTTGGAAAATGAATAACTTTGCATAATACAACATTATTGCAATATATTTGTTTCCACTATAAGTTCTGCAGATATTTTACCTATGAAGAAGATGAAGATGTATGAGTCAAGCGACAAGATGTTGTCATTGATTCGCGACAACTACAATATCTTACAGAGCCTTGGCGCATTTGGCATAAGCCTTGGCTTTGGTAACAAGACCGTACAGGAAGTATGTCAGGAGCAGAATGTGGACACCCTTACCTTCCTCGCTGTAGTAAATCTCACAATCAATGATTACTTCTCATCAGAGGATTTAGATAAGCTGAGCGTACCCACACTTCTGCAATATCTGAAGGCCTCACACCACTATTATATAGACTTCCAACTGCCTTTCATCCGTCGTGAGCTTACAGAGGCACTCGACGAAGGCGACAACCTCGGCAGGCTGATACTTAAGATATACGATGAGTATGCACGCTTCATCATTCACCACATGAAGTTTGAGGAACAGACTCTCTTCCCTTACGTCGAGGCGCTTCTCAATGGCGAGCACAAGGAAGGATATAACATTGAGACATTCTCCAAACACCACGGACAGACCAACGAGAAACTGAAAGAGCTGAAAAGCATCATTATCAAATACCTGCCGTCAAACCCTATGCGAAACAATATGCTGACGGCCACTCTTTATGACATATACAATCTCGAGGAATGGCTCAAACTGCACGCCAACGTGGAGGAGCAGATATTTGAGCCTACGATAAAGCTTCTGGAGAAACAGCAGAACAACAATGACGTATCACTGAAAATCTCCAACTTCATCGGTTCTACAGAGAACACGGAGACTCTCTCCGACCGTGAGAAAGACGTTGTGATAGGAGTGGTGCAGGGACTCACCAACAAAGAGATTGCCGAGAAACTGTTTATCGCACCTAACACTGTCATTACACACCGCCGAAACATTGCACGTAAACTACAGATACACTCTACGGCAGGTCTTACCATCTATGCCATCGTCAATCAGCTTGTTGACATATCAAACGTAGAGCTTTAATCACATACATATAACAAATAAAAAAAGCGAGCATCATAATGATGTTCGCTTTTTGTTTGAGGTGCGTGGCGGAGTCGAACCGCCTTGGCTGGTTTTGCAGACCAGAGACTAAACCGTTCATCCAACGCACCAGTCTCCATTTACAACTGATTTCTCATTTGCGAGTGCAAAGGTACGTCTTTTTTATGTATTATGCAAATTATTTCGCACTTTTTTTTGTTTTTCTTTCGTAATTCAATAATTCTTTGTACCTTTGCACTCGCAAATGAGACACGGGCACCAGTCTTTGACTGACTAACCCTATTTGCTTCGTGCGATACATTGCACTCGCAAAATCGCTAAAGCGAACATGAGCGACAGAAAATGCGTCTGTGGCGAAATTGGTAGACGCGCTAGACTTAGGATCTAGTGTCTTACGATGTGCAGGTTCGAGTCCTGTCAGACGCACCACTTATAACAAAGGGGAAAGTCCGTATGGATTTTCCCCTTTGTTGTTTAACCATATACTCAATTGTACTACACCCCAAACATCTCGTGCCAGCGACTGAACACCTGCAGTCCGTGCTCCCCAAACCTTACGAGGGATGCTAAAGCCTGCTCGTATGTCTTCTGTTCGTCGAGATGAGTCTTGGAGAAGAATTTGTCTGCATAACATATTATCTGCTCCTCCAACGTCTCCGGCACCAAGTCCTGATGCGGCAACGGCAACCCACGCTCTATGATGGTCTCTACGGTAAGCCCTGTGCCTGTATGGCGCGCACACACTCTGGCATAGGGTTCTAACGACGGTGAGTAAGAGCGCAGCATCTCCGCACCCAGCACACCATGACATAGATACGGTTCCTTTCCGAAACAATATATACCTGGGGCATCACACTTTATAATACCAATGTCATGCAGCATTGCCGCACCATACACAAAATCCTCGTCTGCACCCAGTTCCCTGTGACACTGACATACCTTCAGCGCCAGGTCTGCCACATAACGGCTATGCTTCAACAAGATGTTACGTAACTCTGGGTTCTCTCCTTCTTTGTAAAAGAAATCTATTATGCTGTTATAGTCTATCATACCTTTATATATATTATCTCAATGAAATACTCTTTATTACCGTAGCAGAAGCTCCCGTGCTGCCTGTATGTTGCAGGTGGAAACCAGAGAACGGCAATACACGTGTCATCTGCGCCTTCAATGTCTGCGTCTCAGCGTTATGCTTTATGTTGACCGTCAGGATATCACCAACAGCCGACAGCTCCACACCACACTCACTCTTAAACAAGTCACACCGTTCAGGCTCACTTATCCGCTTTATCTCTCCGTTATTATACTCCACCAAATACACCTCCACTGCGTGGTCATATTCCGGAGTGCGTATGAACCTTATGCCATATCCGGTAAGGGTATGTGTATCAAACTTTATACAGATGTCAAGATACTGTCCTGTGGCCGAGCCGAATCCCTGCCCTGCCCCTTTACACGGACACAGCGTAACGATGCAGTGCTGGTCTGTCCTCACCTCACTCTCACGCGGTGTGTACATCAGCCTTGCACCTTTCTGCAACTGCACCAGTCCCCACTCGCCCTCGGCTCCGTCCATGCCCTCGGCATATCCCCACGCAGACTTAGAGTTATCTGCTGTCCACGGATATTCCTCCGTATCCTTTGGCTTATAGCAATCGGCAGTCCACTGACCGGGAACAACATCCGTCTGACGTACATAGAACGGCGGCAGACTCAGCGGCAGCGGTTCTGTGGGCGTAGGCACCATGAGTGGCTTACCGTTAAGCGTACAATCGGTCATCATACACAAATATCGCGGATCAGGACGCTTGTCCCATTCTATCCTCAGCTCTGGGTCATCGCTGGTCCAACGACAACGCTCCATCGTCACTGGTCCGCTCACCTTGGTAAGATATTGCGTACCGTGGGTTTTAGTATATATGTCACAGTCAATGAACCTTGCCCCTATGCTTTTATCTGTGGTATAGAACGGCTTACTTGAGAAGAAGGTAAACCTGCACTTCTTATATGTGCCTGTACCACTGAGCGCATCGTCAGTACACTCAAAATAGCAGTTCTCATAATCCGTATGCGGCACACCCACAAACGGGCAGAGGTTAAGGCGCGATATGAAACGGCAGTTGTCAAAGCGATAGTTATCGCCTTCGCAGATACCTATCTGCGCCTGTACTATGGCCTGCTTGCGCCGTTGTCTGTTCTTGCTGTTGTCACGCTTATATACGAGGTCCACATTACAGTAATTGCCAAACGTCACATTACGTGCCGACACATTGTCGCCTTTTATATGAAACATGGTATAGTTACCGTCAGCCCCCTGCGTCTGTCCGCGGTTTACAGCAAACACCACATCCTCCGGACTCTCTCCCAGTCCTATTATACACAGGTTACTCAGCTCCAACTCCATGGCATAAGGCACGCTGCCCTTCTTCGGACGTCTGACCTCCGGGTCATCCGGGTTATCCATCCAGTACACTGATGGCTCCACATATATATACGTGACACCATCCTTCACGCCATTTCTCTCCGCATACCTCAGTGCCTCCGCCACATGCGAGAAGCGCCAGTCAGCCTCAGCCGTCTTTTTCTTATCATTGACATACAGGCATGATGGCGACGTAGTCATCTTCTTGCCGTCATACATAAAACTCACCGCCGCGGCTGCATACACATAACACAGTATGCCACACAAGGTCATGATTACTCTGTTCATAGCAAACATCTTTTTATTCCCCACAAAGTTAATAAAAAATTTTGGCTCTTCGCTCTGTTTTTCGTAACTTTGTAATAATGTACACTGATTTTTTCAACATATTGCTTGAGGCCGCCGGCTACGCTGAGAAAGACGCGAGACAATGCTACAAACTGTTTAATATCGTATTACGTCGCAGCATAGAGGAACGGCTTGCCAACAGCCGTCTGCGTTTTGGTGGTCTGTTTGCGAAGATTGACTTCCTGTGCCATGAGTATAATGTCAACGCGTCACTGTCACGCGCTGTCAATTCACTGCGCCATCGCATAAAAGGCATAGGCACGGCCGACGCCGGAATGCTGAGAAAGTACTACAAGACAGACCTTGAGGCTATCACTAAGTTTATCAGTATTATATACAAAGTAGATATCCCCGGTGAATTGAGCGTTCTCTTTCCCAAGCGCCACAAGAGCGAGGAGTACCACCACAGCGTAAGCAACTGCATCAGGATGGTGGTACAGGAGTGGGACGAAAGCACCATAAAGGGCGATACCGACGAGGCCGGTCCTGCCACCGTCATAATACCAGAGGGCTGGGAGTATATCTTGAAACTGCTTGACAAAGGTTGCGAGATAAACCTTGTCAGACCGCATACAGAAGAGCGCAGCGACGGCAAGGTGCTGGTACCTGAGCTCATTATACTGTACCCCGACTACCTCATAGACATATCCACAGTGGCAAGCTGTTTTGAGAGTTATGCCGACACGCCATACATAGCATTGCTCAACAACCTGCGCACCATGCCCTCAACCCGTGCCATACACCTGGGTAACCTCGCCTCGCAGTTCCTTGACGAAGAGTTACACGGGCGCAAGCGCAGCTATGCAGAGAGCGTCACCGACTTCTTCCACCGCAACGCACTGTCAATGGCTGCCGCCACCGACATTGACGAGTCTTTCCATGCCCTTGCCAAACAGCAGCGTGACAACATACACACTGCCGTCAGTGAGACGCTGAAGCAAGAGGTGGGCCATTTCCAGCCCTCGCTGTCACTGATAGAGCCATCATTCTTCTGCGAGACGCTGGGCTTGCAGGGACGTATGGATATGTTACAAAAAGACTTCCGCGTACTCATAGAGCAGAAATCGGGCAAGGGTGGTTTCCCCATGCACACCCCCGACACTCCAGTATATCAGGAGAAGCACTATGTGCAGATGTTGCTTTACATGGCCCTGCTACATTACGGTTACAAGATAGACGGACACGACATACCCAACAGCCACATCAACGCTTTCCTCTTATACTCTAAGTACCGCCATGGATTGGTAAAACTCGGTCCGGCTCCTCTGCTTACCCGTCAGGCACTGATGATACGTAACCAACTGGCATGGTGCCAGTTGTCATACACCAAGGGAGGCGCAGACATACTGCTGAAGCTCACTCCCGAGAGTATAAAGCGCAAAGTCACCAACGACCGCTTTTGGACACAGTATATACGTCCGCAGATAGAGGAGATACTGTCGCCTATCCATACTGCCTCACCGCTTGAGAAGGCTTACTTCCTGCGTATGACTCAGTTTGCGGCTACAGAGCACGTCATGGCAAAGATGGGAAACAACACGAAGGAAAACTCCGGTTTCTCCGCAAAATGGCATGACACCCTTGCCGACAAACTGTTGGCTGGCTCCATACTATATTCCCTGCTCATCACCGAGATAAAGAAAGAGAACGGACAGGTCGCCGCCCTTACCCTTCGCGCCGATGACACCGAGGGAATGAACAGTGCCAACTTCCGCAAGGGAGACATCGTAACGCTCTATGCCTATCCCGTCAATGCCGAGCCTGACATAAGGCGTGCCATAGTCCACAGATGCACCATTCACACTCTTATGCTCACCGACAACGATGTCTCTGTGACACTGGTACTCAAATCGCCCCAGACGGATGAAGAGATTTTCCATGAGCGTAATGGCTGGAGATGGGCGGTGGAGCACGACCTCTACGAGTCATCACAGACCGCACAGTACCGTGCGCTTCACAAGTTCCTTACCGCCCCCGAGGAGCGCCGCAAGCTGATACTCGGCACCCGCCAACCCCTTACCAACACATCTTTGAGGCTCAACGGCGATTACGGAGACTTCAATGAACTCGTATTGCGTGCCAAGCAAGCCAAAGATATGTTTCTCGTCATAGGTCCTCCGGGGACGGGCAAGACTTCCTTCGGACTGATGAACATACTCCGCGAGGCACTGACAGAGAACCACTCCGTGCTGCTTATGGCATATACAAACCGTGCCGTTGACGAGATATGCAGCAAGCTATGCCTTGACGGTTGCGACTCTTTCATAAGGATAGGCAGCGCCTTGTCATGCGATGAGGCATACCTGCCCTTCCTCCTTGAAAACAGAAGTAAGGCTTGTCGTAACATCACAGAGATAAAGTCACTGATACAGTCAGCAAAGATATTCGTTGGCACCACCACAGCCATCAACAGTTGTTCCACAGACCTCTTCAGCCTGAAGACCTTTGACCTCGCCATTATCGATGAGGCTTCACAGATACTGGAGCCGAACATCATCGGACTGCTCGCCGCCACATCATCCCCGGGTGTTGTTTCCATAAAGAAGTTTGTATTGATAGGCGACCACAAGCAGCTGCCTGCCGTCGTGGGACAATCAGAGGAGAACTCGCGGGTGGACAATCCGCTGTTGCTTGACATCGGGCTGACAAACTGCCGCAACTCCCTCTTTGAGCGTCTGTTGAGACGCTATAGCGAACACTCCTACATGTTGTGCAGACAGGGACGTATGCACCCTGAGATTGCGGAGTTCCCCAACATATCATTTTATAACGGAAATCTTGGCATCGTAGGACTGCCACATCAGTTGGATGCCATAAAGGAAAGAATATTGTTCATATCAGTAAACAAGCCCACGCACACATCGTCGGACAAGGTAAATGCCGACGAGGCAGTAGTGATAGCGCAGTGCGTGAAGGAGGTGTACGACAATAGCGGAGACGCTTTCCGCGCTAATGACACCATAGGAGTAATCGTGCCTTACCGCAACCAGATAACAGCCATACGCGAGGCCATAAGCCGCTACGACATACCCGAACTGAACAACATCACCATTGACACAGTGGAGCGCTACCAGGGTTCACAACGCGACGTCATCATCTACGGTTTCACTGTGCAATACCCCTACCAGCTGCGTTTCCTCACCTCAAGCACTTTCAAGGAGGATGGCGACATCATAGACAGGCGTCTCAACGTGGCGCTGACACGTGCGAAAAAGAAGGAGATAATTGTGGGCAATGCCTCGCTGCTAAATCAGGACAAGGTATTCGGTTCTCTTATCAATTTCTGTAAGCAACGCGGATGCTATATGGAAACCCCAAATCACTAAAATGTCCTATTCGGGGCTTTTCGTTAACGCCTCATGCTTGCTTCCTATAGAATTTTCAAAATATATTCAGTTAATAAAATTTAAAATGACACATAAAGTTAATTTGCAACTCTCTGAGTTCTCAAAAACTC
>Ga0247611_10002985_pt1 | contig 25986 bp, 20 predicted proteins | sample 177DNAGHGhighgp2_FD_192422 | JGI IMG/M metagenome (GOLD analysis project Ga0247611, IMG submission 192422) | Sheep rumen microbial communities from Palmerston North, Manawatu-Wanganui, New Zealand - 1770 DNA GHGhigh gp2 | ecosystem: Host-associated > Mammals > Digestive system > Stomach > Rumen... | reverse complement strand
ATGCTTCGTGGAAGCGATAGTAACGCGTGGTGGGGAGCAATAGTAATAAAAGTAAAGCAGCGACTTGGGAGGGTCGCTGCTTTATGTTTTGGATTAGAAGGGCAGATCGCTGTCGGAGGCGGGTTCTGCACCAAAGGGTGTGCTGTCGGGCATTGGCGGTGTGTCAACCGTGGGGGCAGCTCCGAAAGGTGGCTGAACGAAGGGTGTGCCGTCAGCAGCAGGAGCAGCAGGAGCCTCGGTCTGAACGTTGCGGTCGACGCGGAAAGCACGAATGGAGTTGAACCAACGACCATTGTACTCATGAGCATCGATGTCGAAAGATACGGTCATCATCTCACCTACCTGAATGTTGAACTGCTGCATACGGTCGGCTCCGAATACGTCGAAACATATCTTCTTGGGATATTGTTCCTGGGTTTCCAATACATACGAACCGGCTTTCCACTCGGAGCCTGTGCGTGAACTTGTACCCGAACGTTCGGGCAATACTGCAATAATTCTTCCTGTTATATCCATAATAAAAATATTGTTATTTGAAATGCGGCACAAAGGTACGAAAAAAAAATCGGAATACGTGGTCAGCAATTCGTATTTATTTCTTATCTTTGCAAGGAAAAGCATAATAAATATATAATAAGTAAAAATAAACGTATGAAATTCGTTGTTTCAAGCTCGGCTCTCTATAGCCGCCTTGCCGCTGCCAGCAAAGTTATGACAGCAAAAAACAGTATGCCCATTCTGGACTGCTTCATGTTCGACATAAAGAATGGGAAGGTGAATATTACGGCTTCTGACGGTGAGAAATACTTCATCACCAATGTTCCCTTGGTGGATGCTGACAACATTGCTCAGTTCTGCATCACTGCCAAGACCATCATGGACAGTATGAAGGAACTGGCAGAACAGCCTCTGACATTTGAATACAATCCCGAATCGCACGAGTTGCAGGGACAGCACCAGACAGGTGTGTTCTCAGTAATGACATACGATGCATCAACATATCCCGCCCAGCAGCCCCTGTCGGAACAGTGCACTAATCTGGAGATGCCTGCCGACGTGTTGCTGACAGGTATCAACCGCTGCTTGTTTGCTACTGCAAACGATGAGATTCGTGTGGTGATGACCGGTATCTACATGGACATTCACAACGAGGACATCACTTTTGCCGGAACAGACGGTCGCAAGCTGGTGCGCTACATCAACCGTGAGGTGAAGCCCGGATTTGAGACAAATATGATTCTGCCCAAGAAGGTTGCTGCCATCATGAAGAATGTCCTGCAGAAAGGCACTCAGGTGACCCTGTCTTTCGACAACGAGAAGGGTTTGGTGAAGGCTGAGGACTTCGAGCTCTCATTCCGTCTGGTGGAGGGTCGCTATCCCAACTACAACGGTGTGATTCCCACCAACAATCCCTATGTTGCCACAGTGGACCGTCAGAGCCTAATCAGCGCCCTGAAGCGTATCTCTGTATTCTGCAACCAGAGCAGCGGTCTCATGAAGCTGCACCTTGAGAACAACCAGATGCGTCTGACCGGTGAGGACAACGACTACGCAACACGCGCTGAGGAGAACCTGATGTGCGAATACCAGAACGACCCCATCAGCATTGGTTTCTCTTGCATCTTCATGATTGAGATTGCAAACATCATGGAAGGCGAGGCACTGACCATTCAGTTGGCAGACCCCAGTCGTCCAGGAGTAGTTGTTCCTGCTGAGCAGCCCGAGAACGAAGAGACTCTGATGCTGCTGATGCCAATGATGCTGAACGATTAACGAAATGAAACTGAACCTTACACGCCCGTTGGTGATATTCGATCTGGAGACAACCGGATTGGATATCGCTACGGCTCGTATCATACAACTGTCGTATATCATCGCAAGACCTGACGGAAGCGAAGAGCGCAAGAACATATTCGTGAATCCCGAGATGCCTATTCCAGAACTTATAACAAGTCTGACGGGCATTACCAACGATATGGTGAAAGACGCTAAGGCATTCCGCGAACTGGCTCCCGAACTGGCACGCGAGTTTGAAGGTTGCGACTTTGCCGGATTCAACTCTAACAACTACGACATCCCTCTCCTGTGCGAGGAGTTCCTTCGTGCCGGCATAAACTTCGATTTTTCTAAGGCACACTTCGTTGATGCCTGCGCCATTTTCAAGAAGATGGAACGCCGCAATCTGGCTGCTGCATACAAATTCTATTGCGGTCGCAAGATGGAGGAAGACTTCCAAGCACACCTTGCCGACCAAGACACAGAAGCCACATGGCGAGTGCTGCAAGGTCAGCTTGATATGTATGCCCCTGGCCGACAGGAGGAAGAGGAACGTCAGTTAGAGAACAGCATAGAGGCTTTGGAAAAGGCAGGTATGTCTGGACGTCCAACTGTTGACTTCGCAGGCCGACTGATATATGACGAGGAAGGCAACGAGGTGGTGAATTTCGGCAAATACAAAGGGATGAAGATTAGCGATGTGTTCCAGCGCGACCCAGGTTATTATGGCTGGATTCAGCAAGCTGACTTCACCTTGAATACCAAACAGGAATTCAAACGCCTGTGGCTGAAATATTATGTTAAAAGGTAAGAAAATAGTTCTTGGCATTACCGGCAGCATTGCTGCATATAAGGCCTGTCTGATTATCCGTCAGCTGATAAAGCGCGGAGCGGAGGTTCAGGTGGTTATCACTCCTGCCGGAAAGGAATTCATCACACCCATCACACTGAGTGCGCTGACTTCCAAACCTGTCATCAGCGAATTCTTTTCACAGCGTGACGGTACTTGGCACAGCCATGTGGACTTGGGACTGTGGGCTGACGCTATGCTTATAGCACCTGCCACAGCAAGCACCATAGGAAAGATGGCGCACGGCATTGCCGACAACATGCTCATTACCACATACCTGTCGATGAAGGCTCCCGTGTTCGTGGCTCCGGCTATGGACCTCGATATGTATGCGCATCAATCGACACAGGACAATCTGGAAATGCTGCGTCAGCGTGGCAACCACATCATTGAACCTGCGAGCGGAGAACTGGCAAGTCATCTGACTGGCAAGGGACGTATGCAGGAGCCAGAAGAGATAGTTGCCACTTTGGAAGAGTTCTTCTATCCTAAAGACATGATAGACCGCAGGGTGCTGATAACATCCGGTCCTACCTATGAGAAAATAGACCCTGTGCGCTTCATCGGTAATTACTCGAGCGGTAAGATGGGAGAAGCATTAGCAATGGAATGTGCCCGTCGAGGAGCCGAAGTGTTGATGGTGAGCGGTCCTGTGCATCATCTCCCGCAGCACGACAACATCGACATCACAAAAGTGGAGAGTGCAGCAGAGATGTACGACGAAGCCACACGCCTCTACCCTACCTGCACCGATGCCATTCTATGCGCCGCAGTAGCGGACTTCACACCAGAAACGACAGCTGACGAGAAGATAAAGCGCGAGGGCGACGATATGATTCTGCGTCTGAACCCCACACGCGATATTGCAGCCGAACTGGGGAGAATGAAACGTAGCGGTCAGCGTCTCGTGGGCTTTGCGTTAGAAACCAACAACGAGGCGTCGAATGCCCGTGAGAAGTTACAGCGCAAGAATTTCGACTTCATAGTACTGAACTCTCTGCGCGACGAGAATGCCGGTTTCATGCACGATACTAATAAGATTACCATCATCTCTCCCACAAGCGAACATCAGTTCGAGCTTAAGGCAAAGAGTGAAGTGGCTCGGGATATTGTGAATGAACTGGTGAAAGAAGTTTAAAGAGTTTAAGGGTTTAATATGGGAATGAGATGTATAAATAAGGAATGTGGAAAGTGGGTAATCCTGCTTTTTCATTCTTTCATTCTTTCATTCTTTCATTTTTCTACTCCTCTTCATGCTCAGGAACTGAAGGCGAAGGTGGTGGTGAATACGGCTCAACTGTCGAACACAAAGACAGAAGTGTTTGAAGCGCTTCGTGAAAAGACAGAAGCATTCATCAACGAACACCAATGGACAAATCTTCAGTTTCGCGAAAACGAACGCATAGAATGTAATTTCAACATCACCGTCAACAGTTGGGACGAATCGGAAAGCATGATAAAGTCAACACTCATCATGACGGCAAGTCGTCCTGTATTCAACAGTGCCTATAACACCACGCTGTATAGTGTGCGCGACGATGATTTCCAATTCCGTTTCCAAACCACCGACCAATTGGAATGGAACCCCGATAATGTTGATAATAACCTGACTGCTCTGCTGGCATATTACGCTTACATGATTATCGGCTACGATATGGACGCTATGGCTCCATTGGGCGGAACTCCATATCTTCAGACAGCCGAGAATATAGTCAACAACGCCCAAAGTCTAGGCTTCCCGGGCTGGTCGGCATTCAACGATAACAAGAATCGCTTCGGATTGCTCAACGACTATCTCGACGGTTCAATGGAGGACTATCGGCAGATGGTGTACAAATACCACCGCGAAGGTCTCGATCAAATGGCTGACGATGCCGATAAGGGACGGGCTGCAATCTCTGAGGCTCTGGAACTTCTGGATGCTTCGAAAAGCGCACGCACCATGAGCCAACTGCCTGTGTTGTTTACAGAATACAAGCGTGACGAACTAGTAAATATCTTTAGCGGTCATGGAACCAGCGAGGAGAAGCAGCAGGCCTACGACATTCTCTTTGGCATCAACACTTCACTAAGTGAGTATTGGGATAAGTTAAAGAAGTAATGCTACAATCACTACATATACGTAACTTTGCCCTCATTGACAAGCTCGATATAGACTTCGACGAGGGTTTTTCTGTTATTACCGGTGAGACAGGTGCAGGTAAGTCTATCCTCCTTGGAGCCATCGGTATGCTATTGGGGCAGAGAGCAGACCTGAAGATGATAAAGGCAGGTGAGCAACGTTGTATCATTGAGGCAGTGTTCAATCTATCCAACTACGACTTTGCTCCATATTTTAAGGCACACGATATCGACTACGACGGAGCGGAATGCATAGTACGTCGCGAGCTTACTGCTGCAGGAAAGTCGCGTGCATTCATCAACGATACGCCAACATCCTTATCGGAACTGAAGGAACTGGGCGACCAGTTAATTGACATACATAGTCAGCATCAGAACCTATTGCTTAATAAACAAGACTTCCAACTGCAGGTGCTTGACGCGCTTGCCTCAGACTCTGCCCTGCTATCCGAATATAAAGAGCTGTATGAAAGGTGGCGCCATTTGGTTGCAAACTTAGAGGAAGCACGCAGCATCGCCACGAAGGACAGTCAGGAACGTGACTTCCTTGCATACCAATTGGGGATGCTTCAAGAGGCGAACCTTACGGAAGGCGAGGAGGAAGAACTGGAGGAAGAGCTCAACACCCTATCACATGCAGAGGAGATAAAGCTGGCTTTGTACGAGAGTCACGAGATGCTTGACGGCGAGAATCGGGGGATTGTGAACCTGATGCGCGAGCTTCAACGCCGCATATCTTCTATCACTAACGTATTCTCCCGTGTAGAGGAACTGGCGGAACGTATTGACAGCAGCTACATAGAGATGCGGGATATAGCCAGTGAAGTGGAGTCGTTGGCTGAGGATATCGACTACGATCCGCAGCGACTGGCATTCGTCAACGACCGATTGTCCACGCTTCACGACCTGAAACAACGCTTCCATGCGGAGTCAGTCGAACAGCTTATCGAGGAAAAGGCCTCGATGCAACAACGTCTTTCCCTAATAGATAACAGCGAAGAGCACCTGACCCGAATGGCAAAGGAAATAGCGGAATGCGAGAAAGCCTTAGACGTTATTGCACGAAAGCTTAGGACTGAGCGCACGAAGGCTGCGAAGATGGTCGAGGAACAAATGGAGAAACGCCTCTCACCGCTTGGGATGCCCAACGTACAATTCGAGGTGACGATGAAGGAAAAGGAAGGGTTTACGTCCACAGGCCGCGATGAAGTGACATTCATGTTCAGTGCCAACAAGAACGTGCCCCTGCAACCTTTGTCGCAAGTTGCCAGCGGAGGTGAGATGGCACGCCTGATGCTTGTGCTCAAAGCCATAATAAGTGGAAGCGTAAAGCTCCCGACCATCATCTTCGACGAGATAGACACCGGAGTCTCAGGCCATATCGCTGAGAAGATGGCACAAATAATGAAGGAGATGGGAATCGATAACCATCGTCAGGTAATCTCCATAACTCACCTGCCACAAATCGCGGCTCTCGGCGAGCAACATTACCGCGTGTTCAAGACAGACAGCGAGGAATCGACCACAAGCCATATAGTTCGTCTGACCGACGAAGAGCGCATAACAGAGTTGGCACACATGCTATCAGGCAGCACGCTTACGACTGCAGCCATTGAGAATGCTAAGGCTCTGTTGACAAATAAATAACGAAAGAATGAAACGCATATTACTGTTCATCGCCATCGTTGCGATGTTTGTTGCCAACGGCCTTGCCGGTAGTCCCAAATGGATGAAGACTGCAGGTAAATCGATGCTAACGCTTAACGTGCTGCAGCAAGGAGGCGACACGTTACGCGCTAACGCTTTCTTCCTCAACGCCACGGGGTCAGTGGTGGCACCGTTCAAGGCTATCCAGCAAGCCCGCAAGGCTTGGGTGACAGACGCTACGGGAAAGGAGTTTGAAGTCTGCCGCATTCTGGGCTTCAACTCTACATATAACGTCGTACTGCTCCAGACCATCGTTGACAAGAAGAAGACCGTTGCGCTGCCAACCCTTACCGATTCGCTGTCGAAGGGCACGATTGTAATGACTATGCCCCTGGGCGAACAGGACGAAATCGTACAGGTTGAGCGGGCAGGCGAATATGGTTACTACACTCTCAAGAGCGCCGTAAGCAAGGAACGCGAAGGGATGCCCGTCGTAGATGCACAAGGTCGGCTCGTTGCAGTCATGCAGTCACCGATTGTAGCCGATAATGCTCCGAACTATGCCCTTGACATCCGGATGCCGATGGCCATGACCATTCGTCCCATAGATGCTAATAATGCCGACCTACGTTCGTGCAGTATCCTCAAGCAACTACCGAGCGACGAAGCGCAAGCCACAACCTTTCTCTATCTGTTGACCAGCACAAGCCCCGAGAACCGCATAACGTATGCCGACGAATTCATTAAGCTTTTCCCGCAAAGTTCTACGGGTTACACGCAGAAGGCCGATGCCTTGATAGCCGAACGCCGTATGGATGCCGCCGAAGAGACGCTGGCTAAGGCTATGAACGAATGCGGGAAGAAGGACGAAATCCTATACGCTCGTTCGCGAGCCATATATAATGGAGTGCTGCAAGCCGATAGTCTTCCTGAGGGATGGACCTTGGATGAAGCGCTATCCGATATAGCTAAGGCCTACGAAATCAATGCCTTGCCGCTCTATCTCCTACACGAAGCCCACGTGCTGTATGCGGCAAAGCGCTTCGACGAAGCCTGCGTGAAGTTCCTGGCCTGTAACCAAACCGACATGCGCTCTGCGGAATTGTTCATCTACGCCTGGCAATGCAGGAAGGCAGCCGGTATCGTTGGCGACTCATTGCTTGCACTTAACGACAGCGCCGTAGCGTGCTTCACGAAGCCCTACCCTACGGCTGCCGCCCCATACCTGTATCTTCGAGCCAACACACTGGTAGAGAACAAGCGGATACGTGAGGCGATTAACGACCTGAACGACTATGAGCATCTGATGCATGGTCAGTTGACTGCCGAGTTCTACTACCAACGTGAGCAGCTTGAATCCCAGGTGAGGATGCTTGGACCTGCGGTGAATGACATACAGCGTGCCATAACCCTTGCACCCAACGAGCCGTATTTTCACGCCGAGATGGCCACATTGTTGTTCCGCCTGAACGATATGGATGGGGCAATAAACTCGTGCAAGAAGGCCATCGAACTTAACGACTCGCTGGCTGATGCCTATAGGATTTGGGGCATTTGCCTGCGGGAGAAGGGGGACTTAACCGGAGCACGTAAGCAGCTCATCCATGCACAGGAACTGGGTGACACGTTAGCAGGTGGAATCCTTGAGAATATGAGATAAGATGCTGAACCTCGACTGGAACATTCTCGACGGACGTATTCTTGTCGCCGTAAGCGGAGGGGCTGATTCGGTTGCCCTCCTGCTCGCGCTGCACGAACGTCTGGGCGCCAGCATCGAGGCCCTGCATTGTAACTTCCACCTTCGCGGGGAGGAATCGGAGCGAGACGAAGCGTTTGTCGAACGACTCTGCCAACGTCTCGGCGTCAAGCTCCACGTCAAGCACTTTGAAACCCGAGAGTATGCCGCCGAGAACGGTGTGAGCATAGAGATGGCAGCCCGCGAGCTTCGCTACGCATGGTTCAGGGATATGCTCCATGAGCTTAAGGCAGACATGGTTGCTGTCGCCCACCATCGCGAGGATCAGGCCGAGACTGTGCTGCTCAACCTCATTAGGGGCACGGGCCTGAGAGGTATGGTTGGGATGCAAAAGGTCAATGGTTGCATCGTCCGTCCTATGCTCAACGTGTCCAAAGCCGATATCCTCAGCTATCTGAAGGAACGGGGTGAGGAGTTTGTGACCGATAGCAGCAACCTTGAACGCGATGCACAACGCAACCGACTGCGCCTGGACGTGATGCCCTTGCTCAACGAGATTAATCCGCAAGCCATAGAGCATATAGCACAGGCAGCCCATAGGGTTGCGGAGGCACTCCCCTATTTCGAGCGCGGCATCAACGAGGCTTCGGAGCTGACAGAAACGGTGGTTCACGAGCGACTCCGCGGGTGTGGATTCACCACGTCGCAGGAAGCAGACATTGCACGCTGCGAGCGTACGGGCGCAACCTTCGAGAGCCCGACCCACCGAGCCATAGTGCATCGCGGACAGTTGATAGTAGAACAGAAGACGAAGGAGCAGGCGATGCCCCGGCTTCGTCAGGAGCTTGTGGCAACCGACGATGCTATGAAGTACCTTCATTCCTTACCGCTTGGGCAGGAGAAAGCTTATATCGATGCCGACCTAATCACTGGGGCTTTGACGCTGAGGCACCCGACGACGGGCGACCGTTTCCGTCCCTTTGGGATGAAACGCGGTACGCGATTGGTTGCCGACTTCCTGAGCGAGCGCGGCCTTTCCCGCTACGATCGCGAACGACAGTGGTTGGTTTGTATGGGTGAGGATATTGTATGGGTGTGCAATCAGCGCCCCGATGCTCGTTTTTGCATTACGGCAAAGACCCGTAACATTATGATTCTCAGTCTTGAAGAGGCGTGAGAATGCGATTCATCCTTACATCGTGCGGCTCGTGAGGTATAGCCTCCAGGAGCTGAAACGGGAAGCAAACGCCAATGAAGGAGGCGTGTGTGAGGCGTGGAAGCAAGCGGTCGTAGTAGCCACGTCCCCGACCAAGGCGGTGCCCTTCCCTATCGAAAGCCATGCCAGGCACTATCGCTAACTCGATGTCGCCGTAAGCTTCGCGAGGCAAGTCCTCGCCCGTGGGCTCCATAATGCTGTAGGCTCCCTCTGCCAGATGCTTAGGCCCTTCGTAATGACGGATAACGAGGTCGTCGCCCACGACCACGGGCAGCAGCACTTGTTTCCCTGTGGTTAGCGCCTCGTCGAGCAGGGCTTGCAACTGTGGTTCATCTGGAAGGGCGTGATAAAGCAGTACGGTTGATGCGGCTTTCCACTCGGGAGAAGCGGCAATGCTGTGGCAAATGGCAGCCGACCACGCAGGCATCATGGCGGCAAAGTCTGCCTTTGCCTTCCTCACTTCGCGGCGCATCTCCTGCTTAGTCATAGGGATGGGCGGATTAATAGTTCTTCTTGAAGCTGCGAGCAATCTCGCGACGGTCCTCTTTCTCCTTGAGTGTCTCGCGCTTATCGTATTCCTTTTTACCGCGAGCCACACTGATGTCGAGCTTCGCACGCCCGTTCTCATCGATGTGGAGCAAGGTGGGTACGATGCTGAAGCCTGGGGCTTTGGTGGCCGAAGCCAGTTTGCGTATCTCGCGTTTGTTAAGGAGTAGCTTCCTGTCGCGCCTTTCTACGTGGTTGTTATACGAGCCGTGTTCGTAGTGAGCCACGTACATATTCTTCACCCACACCTCGCCGTTGATGATGATACAATACGTGTCCACGAGGCTGGCCTTACCGGCTCGGATGCTCTTAATCTCGGTGCCGGTGAGGACAATCCCTGCCGTATATTCGTCGAAGAGGAGGAAGTCGAACGCTGCCCTCTTGTTCTTGATGTTCACTTTGCTGACGAATGCCTTCTTATCTGCCATACCTTTTACTGCTCAACTGCTATGAAATCCGCGATATGGTCGTCGATGTAGTGCGCCACGGTGCTGGTGACGTCCTCCTCCATCTCTATGAACTGGTCGTCGAGCTCATCGAATTGCTCGTACTGTTCATACAGCGCCATGAACTCATCGTCGGTGCAATCGCGCGTCAGCTCCTCGCCGTATTTCTCGTAAAGCGCACGGCCGTCGTAGATGAGCTTACTGAATTCGCGTGCTCCCCATAGGCGCATGGCCTTGGCAAAGGGGTTGAGGAAGACGAACGGGCCGTAGCCGTTGTGGATGAGTTGTATGAAGCCTCCCTCCAGAAGCTCGTGGCGTACCATCGAGTAAGCCAATAGGGTTATCTGGTCGGGCACGAGGAGGGGCATGGTCTCTGCCGTAAGATGGCCCCCGATGCTGTCGAGGGTGCGCTGTGCGACGAGCTCGACGAAGGCCTCCACTCCCTGTGCCGCTGCGTCGCGAATGTCCTGTTCTTTGATTCTTACTTCCATATCGATGACAAAATTACGAAATAATTCTTAAACGTTGATTCTTAATTCTTAATTAATTTCCTATCTTTGTATGCAGAATCAAGCTTATGAGGTTATGGACGAGTCGATATTGGCAGTACGGGACATGCTCGTGAGGTATGCGCGCGAATACGAGGGGCCTGAGTTCCTGAAGGGCGACCCTTCGTGGTTCATGCATCAGGTCAATGGCAGGCGAAATCAGGAGGCTATGGCATTCATCGCCTCATCGATTAGCTATGGCAGCCGCCGACAGTTCATGCCCAAGATTCAGACGATGCTCGACTGGTCGGGAGGTGATGTTGACGGATGGATACGCGATGGGCGGTTCGGCGACTATATCCGCAAGGGCGACACCGCGTGCTTCTACCGCCTCTACGACTGCGACACGATGCACCGTTTCCTCAGCGCCTACCGGCAGATGATGCAGGAGCATGGCACGCTTGGCGACTACGTTCGGCAGTCGGCCTCGGACGGATACGGGGCTGTGGCTGCCATCTGCAGGTACTTTGCCCTGCAGGGTGCGAGCGAGGTGATACCGAAGGACACGACTTCGGCCTGCAAGCGTGTGTGCATGTTCCTACGGTGGATGGTGCGCAAGGACTCGCCCGTGGACCTCGGCCTCTGGGACTTCATCGACCCACGGACGCTAATCATGCCGCTCGACACGCACGTCCTTCAGCAGTCGGTCCGCCTCGGTCTCCTATCTGCCCGCACGGCAAGCATGAGCACAGCCCGCAGGCTCACCGCCCAACTCGCCCAAGTTTTCCCCTCCGACCCCCTTCGTGCCGACTTCGCTCTCTTCGGCTTTGGGGTCAACAACAAATAACCTTATCAAATCAAGCTTACTAAGGTTAACGCCTCAAGGTTACTAAGGTTAACGCCTCAAGGTTACTAAGGTTAACGCCTCAAGGTTACTAAGGTTAACGCCTCAAGGTTACTAATGTTGCTTTTTCAACATTACTACGTTGCATATACCAACATAGGTATGTTGAGGGGGTCAACATACCTATGTTAAGGCCTGAAGGTAGTAACGTTGCCTTCCGAAACTATAGACCGTAAACCAGCGGGATTAGGAAGACGGAGAGCACAAACACTATAATGTTCATGGGCAAACCCACCTTCACGAAGTCCGTGAACTTGTAACCTCCGACGCCCTGAACTATTAGGTTCGTCTGGTAACCGATAGGAGTGCTGAAGGCCGACGATGCGGCGAAGCAGACGCAAACCACGAAGGGCATGGGGTTCACACCCAGGTTCTCGGCCACCGAAAGTGCAAGGGGAAAGGCCAGAGCCGCTGCGGCATTGTTCGTGATGAGCTCGGTGAAGATGTTCGTAATCAGGAACAATGCGGCCAGAATGATATAGATGGCCCACCGGCTACCCTGCACGCTGTCGGTCAGCGAGATTATATACCCGCCCACGAAATCGGCAAAGCCTGAGCGCGTCATCGCCGTAGAGATGGCAAACGCACACGCTATGGTTATGAGCACATCCCAAGAGAGATACTTCGTGTACTTTTTGACGCTGAACATGTGAGTCCAGGCCATTATTATGGTGGTGACGCAGGCAAAGAAGAACATGTCCAGCTTGATGAACGTGAAATTATCCTTCACTATCGGCAGTTCGCCTACCGTTGCACCGATAATCATCAGGATGAGCAGCGCCAAAGCAAAGAACCTTTTCTTCGTACCCATAGGGGGTTCGATGTCGCCCAACCTATTAATCATCCAGAAGACCTTACTATCCTTCCACGTCTGACGGAAGTCCTCTGGCGCGTCAACGATAAGCGTATCGTCGTGCGTCATCCGCATGTTCATGAAGTCACCCTCCTGAATCTCGCCACCACGGCTTATAGCCCTCACATGGGCACCGTAGCGACGATAGAAGTCGAACTCGTGGAGCGTCTTGCCCAAACCCGGGAACCTATTGCCCAGCATCACCTCATGCCTCACCATCCCAGGTGCAAGGTCCAACTCCTCAGCCTCCTCTTCTGCCTTGCGCGACTTCGGTAGGAGATACTGCGAGAAGAATATAAGATAGACCAGGCCGACCAAGGCGATTATGACGCCCACCTTACTAAGCTCGAACATGTGCATCCCGTCGATTCCGAAGCGAAGCAATATACCTTCGCCCCCCCCTTCCGCAAGGGCTTTCACCTCATCCTTATGCTCTTGCAGCAGCATACCGTGGAGCACAAGGTTCGTAGTCGTACCGATAAGCGTACAGATACCACCGATGACAGTGGCGTAACTCAGCGGAATCAGGAACTTAGTCGGCGGCAGATGCATCTTCCTCGCCCAGTTCTTAATCATCGGAGCGAATATCACCACCACCGGAGTGTTATTGAAAAACGCCGATATGGCCGAGACCACGGGGTAGAAACGCAGGTTGGCTCGCGTCACACTCACGTTCTTTGTCGGCAGCATCCTATAGACGATGCGCTCCAAAATCCCGCTCTTCCTGACGCCTTCGCTCACGAGATACAACAGCGCCACCGTAATCATACCCTTGTTGGAGAAGCCCTTCAGCGCCTCCTCCGGTGTAATGATGCCGGCGCAAAGCAACAGCACAACCGCCGTGAACAATATGAGACCCGGGCGCAAACATTCGCGCATCAGTGCCACCAACATTAGTATCAGCAGCACCGCAACAAACACTATCTGAAAACTCATATCCATAATCTTTTATCTCTAAATCCTTAACCGTTAACCATCAACCGTTAACCCTCCACCCTTCACCCTTAACCATCACTTGTATTCTTCCCACGACTTTATCGCCAGATCCTCTGGCTTCATCGTGCAGAAAGCTTGGATGAAGGCCGCAGCAAGCCTACTGTTTGTGAGCAAAGGAATATTCAGGTCAACCGCTGTGCGGCGGATGATGTAACCGTTAGTCAACTCGCCTGCCGTCAGATCCTTCGGGATGTTCACCACCATGTCTATCTTCTTCTCGTGCAGAAGCTCGATAGCCTGAGGCTTCTTCTCCGCATCGCTCGGCCAGTGAACCAACGTGTTAGGTATGCCCTGGTCCGTAAGGTAACGGCTCGTACCGCCCGTGGCATACAGCTCATACCCATGCTCGTGAAGCATCCTTGCCGCATCCAGCATGGCGGCCTTCTCCTTGGCTCCACCCGTCGACAATAGTATGCTCTTCTTCGGAATTCTATGACCTACCGATAGCATAGCCTTCATCAATGCGCAGTTAGTGTCGTCACCTAAGCAGCCCACCTCGCCCGTGCTGCTCATGTCAACACCTAGGACTGGGTCGGCCTTCTGCAGGCGGTTGAACGAGAACTGGCTGGCCTTTATGCCCACATAGTCGAAGTCGAAGAAGCTCTTCGCCAGCTTCTCAACGGGCAAGCCAAGCATCACCTTAGTGGCAAGCTGTATGAGATTCACCTTCAACACCTTCGACACGAACGGGAACGAACGCGAGGCTCGCAGGTTACACTCTATGACCTTAATCTCATTGTCCCTGGCAAGATACTGGATATTGAAGGGACCTGAGATGTGAAGCTCCTGAGCTATGCGGGCCGAAATCTTCTTGATACGGCGCACAGTCTCGACGTATAGCTTCTGAGCCGGGAACTGTATCGTGGCATCGCCCGAATGAACGCCCGCGAACTCTATATGCTCGGAGATTGCATACGCAATGATTTCACCGTCACGCGCTACGGCATCCATCTCCACCTCCTTGGTGTTCTGCATGAACTTCGATATCACCACGGGGTGCTTCTTCGAGACGTTAGCCGCCAACATCAGGAACCTTTCCAGCTCTTCCTGGTTGGAGCAGACGTTCATCGCTGCACCGGAGAGCACGTAAGACGGGCGCACCAGCACGGGAAAGCCTACCTTTTCGATGAACTTGTTCACATCCTTCATCGTCGTAAGCGCACTCCATTCCGGCTGATCCACACCGATGCGGCCCAGCATGGCCGAGAACTTCTCGCGGTCTTCCGCATTGTCTATGTACTTAGCCTGTGTGCCCAGGATGGGAACCTTCTGGGCATCGAGCTTCATGGCCAGGTTGTTGGGAATCTGACCGCCGGTCGATACCACCACGCCCTTAGGAGTCTCAAGGTCCACGATATCGAGCACACGCTCGTAAGTCAACTCGTCGAAGTACAGACGGTCGCACATATCGTAATCCGTCGATACAGTCTCGGGGTTGTAATTTATCATGATGCTGCGGTAACCCTCCTGACGTATCGTGTTCAGAGCCTGTACACCGCACCAGTCGAACTCTACCGATGAGCCTATGCGATACGCACCGCTTCCAAGCACAACAATACTGCGTCCGTCGCCCTCATAGTCGATGTCATGTCCCACACCGTTATAGGTCAGGTACAGATAGTTAGTATGGGCGGGGTACTCAGCCGCCAGGGTATCAATCTGCTTCACTACAGGCAGTATGCCCCTATCCTTACGGAACTGGCGCACCATATTCACTGCCTCTTCCATCTCCATCTTATCCTCCATGCCCACGGCACGTGCTATCTGGAAGTCCGTAAAGCCATAGACCTTGGCGGTGCGAAGCAATGATGTTGGCAGCTCATCCAGCCTGGCACAACGATGCAAGTCATCGTCGATGGCACGTATATGCTTAAGTTTCTGCAGGAACCACTTATCTATCTTTGTCAGCTCATGTATCTGGTCTATGCTATAGCCTTGCCGCATGGCTTTGGCGATGATGAGTATACGTTTGTCCGTCGGTTCCCTGAGGGCAGCGTCGATATTCGCTATCTCTAACTCCTTTTTCTCCACGAAGCCATGCATCCCCTGCCCTATCATTCGTATACCCTTCTGTATAGCCTCTTCGAAGGTACGTCCAATAGCCATGACCTCGCCAACTGACTTCATTGACGAGCCAAGCTCACGGTCAACGCCGCGGAACTTACCGAGGTCCCAACGGGGTATCTTACATACTACGTAGTCGAGGGCCGGTTCGAAGAAGGCTGTAGTATCCTTCGTTACCGAGTTATTCAGGTCGAATAGGCCGTAGCCAAGTCCAAGCTTTGCTGCCACAAAGGCCAGGGGATAACCCGTTGCCTTGCTGGCGAGGGCCGACGAACGGCTAAGGCGTGCGTTCACTTCGATAACGCGATAGTCCTCGCTCTCCGGGTCGAAGGCGTACTGAACGTTGCACTCTCCGACGATACCGATATGGCGTACAATCTGTATGCTTAGTGCACGCAGCTTGTGATACTCGCTGTTTGTGAGTGTCTGCGACGGGGCGATGACGATTGATTCTCCAGTGTGTATGCCCAGGGGGTCGAAGTTTTCCATGTTGCAGACCGTAATGCAATTGTCGTAACGGTCGCGCACTACCTCGTATTCTATCTCCTTCCAACCCTTCAAGCTCTTCTCTACAAGCACCTGAGGTGAGAACGAGAAGGCTTTCTCGGCCAGACGATTCAATTCTTCCTCGTTATCGCAGAAGCCTGAACCCAAGCCGCCCAGCGCATAAGCCGCACGGATGATGACGGGATAGCCCAGTTGCTTGGCGGCCTCACGTGCAGAGGCTATGTCCTCACAGGCCTGACTCTTAATGGTCTTTACTCCTATCTCATCGAGCTTCTCTACGAAGAGTTCACGGTCTTCCGTATCGATGATGGCCTGCACAGGTGTACCCAATACCTGCACACCGTAACGCTCAAGCACACCGCTCTTATACAGGGCTACGCCGCAATTCAATGCGGTCTGACCACCGAAGGCCAGTAATATTCCCTGTGGACGCTCCTTCTCTATGACACGCTCAACAAAGTCGGGTGTGACGGGAAGGAAGTAAATATGGTCGGCCACACCTTCCGAAGTCTGCACCGTAGCGATGTTGGGATTAATCAGCACCGTCTCGATGCCTTCTTCACGAAGTGCCTTCAATGCCTGCGAACCCGAGTAGTCAAACTCACCTGCTTCGCCTATCTTCAGCGCACCCGATCCTAATATCAATACCTTCTTAATCTCACCGACTTGGTGGGTTACCTTCACATCGTCGAAGGTCGGAGCCTCGCCCTGTAAGCACTTAACGAATACATCAAACAGGAACTCAGTATCTATCGGTCCCGATGAAGCCTCTGGGTGGAACTGGGCCGAGAACCAGGGATTCTTCTTGTGACGTATGCCTTCATTAGACCCGTCGTTCATATTCTCGAACAGCGGTTCCCATTCGGCTCCAAGCGTTGAGGCATCGACTGCATAGCCGTGATTCTGGCTCGTTATGAAGCAACGGTTAGTACCTATGAGGCGTACAGGCTGGTTGTGGCTTCGGTGACCATACTTCAATTTATATATATGGGCTCCGGCTGCTTTGCCCAACAACTGGTTTCCCATGCATATACCCATGCAGGGACGAACGACAGGGTTAGCAAGGAACTTACGGATATTCTCGACTGCAGCCTCGCAAGTGTCAGGGTCTCCAGGACCATTGGCAAGGAAAAGACCGTCGAACTCCATATCGTTGAAGTCGTAATCCCAAGGCACTCGCACCACTTCCACACCACGACGCAGCAGACAGCGTATGATGTTCTCCTTCACACCGCAGTCCACCAGCACCACACGCTTAGCATCCTTCTGGCTTGCCTTATAGGTAATAACCTCCTTACAGCTAACCTGTGCCACGAAATTCACACCTTCATAGTCTGCTTCTGGCACTACGTCGGGCATGTCATCGAACAGGATTTTGCCCATCATAACGCCGTGTTCACGCAATACCTTCGTAAGTTCGCGCGTATCAATCCCCGTTATTCCAGGCACTTTCTCACGCTTCAACCATTCGGAAAGGCTTTCCTTTGCGTTCCAATGCGAATATTCTTCACTATAGTCACTTACTATGATTGCCCTTGCATGAATACGGTGACTCTCCATGAATGTCGATAGGCCGTTGTCTTCAATGGTAAAGGCTGGAACGCCATAGTTACCGACTAAAGGATAGGTAAGTACCATCAACTGTCCCGCATACGACGGGTCGGTCAGGCTCTCAGGATAGCCCATCATGGCCGTATTGAATACTACCTCGCCTGCCACAGGACTTTCGTATCCGAACGATTGTCCGTGGAACTCGGTGCCGTCATCTAAGCGCAGTGTTACCTTCTTCATCATATTATACCCTTTTATTATAGACGTTTTCGTAATAATCAATAAATGCTTTGTTCAGCAGTCTTAGGCCGCCAGGTGTTGGATAGTCACCACTAAAGTACCAGTCACCCGCATGGTTTGGACATGCCTTATGCAGGCCCTCAAGACTCTGATATACTATTTCTATGGGAGTATTGATACCTTCTGGACGAAGCATCTCCACCATCTTACGGCTTATATCCTCATCGGTGAATGGCTCATATATACCCTTTACATAGTTCACCATCTGCTCCTTCGGCAATGATTTCTGTCCGACACAACGACGATAGACATCATCGATGCGAGCCCAATCTCCACGCTCTATCAGCAGTTCAATAGCAGCACGGAAGGCTATGAACTCCTCCATGCGTGCCATATCTATGCCGTAGTAATCAGGATAGCGGACCTGTGGCGATGAGCTAACTAATACAATCTTCTTGGGATGCAAACGGTCAAGAATGCGAATGATACTTTCCTTGAGCGTCGTTCCTCGTACGATACTATCGTCAATGACTACAAGATTGTCCTCGTATGGCACAAGCGAACCATACGTTATGTCATAGACATGAGCCGCAAGATCATTGCGTTCATTACCCTCTGTTATGAAGGTTCTAAGCTTAATGTCCTTCCAAGCAATCTTCTCCGAACGTATGTACATGCCGACAATCCCCTTCACTTCATCCTCTGTGGGCTGATGGTCACGGGATAACTCCAGCAACTTCTGCACCTTATGGCGATTAAGTTGCTTGTTGAATCCTCTAACCATTCCATAATATGCCACCTCGGCTGTATTGGGAATGAACGAGAAGACTGTGTGTGCAACATCATCGTCTATAGCATCTGTAATGCGTTCCGTAAGCTGCTCACCAAGGTTCTTTCGCTCCTCATATATATCAAGGTCGGAACCTCGACTAAAGTATATTCTTTCGAAGGAGCATGCACGTTTCTTCTGCGGTGGTAGTATCTGTGAGAGGCTGACCTCACCGGAAGCACGCATCACGATAGCCTGTCCGGGTTCGAGTTCCTTAATCTGTTCAGCCTCAAGGTCGAAGGCTGTTTGCAATACAGGACGTTCGCTTGCCAATACAAGGGCCTCATCATCCTCGTACCAGAATGCGGGACGTATTCCCCATGGGTCGCGAATTGAGAACATCTCGCCACTACCTGTCATACCACAGATTACGAAACCACCATCCCACAGCGGAGCAGATGTACTCAAGACATTACGCATATCGATGTTCTCTTCTATGAATCGGGTAATGTCCTTCCCATGCAAATCCTTCTCTAACGCGATATTAAAAAGACGTTCGCTCTCGCGGTCCAGACGGTGACCCACCTGTTCAAGCATGATAAACGTATCGCTATATGTTCTTGGATGTTGACCGAATGCAGAGATATTCTCGAAGATTTCATCCACATTCGTCAGGTTGAAGTTTCCACATAGACAGAGATTCTTTGCCCTCCAGTTATTGCGACGCATAAACGGATGAACAAAAGAAAGGGCACGCTTTCCAGTAGTTGAATACCGAAGGTGCCCCATATATATTTCTCCTGCGAAAGGAAGATTCTGCTTTGCGTATGTAGCATCAGCCAAAAGGTCAGGCGATACATCGCGATACTGATTGTGAACAGCAGCGAAGATTTCACCAATCGCTCCACTTCCCATAGCCCTTTCGCGGAACATATACTCGCTTCCCGGCTCTGCTTCCATTTTGACACATGCCAAACCTGCACCCTCTTGCCCGCGATTGTGCTGTTTCTCCATCAACAGGTAGAGTTTGTTTAGGCCGTACATCCACGTGCCATACTTTTGTTGATAGTACTCAAGAGGCTTCTTAAGGCGTATCATCGCCACGCCACACTCGTGCTTCAACGGCTCCATCGGCTTATCTTTTTAATATAAATAATCCTTTACTATTTCCTCAGTGTGCTCCCACAACTCATCCATCTTCTTATGGTGCTGATACTTGTCGCCAAGTTCCTTGATACGATTAGAAAGGTTGAACGTTCCTGTCTGTTCTGCCTTATCTTCGTCAAGCAGAAGATGTATGGCTGTATCGGCACCCTGTCTGGGTGTTCTAATAATAGGACGGAATATCAAATCCGTTATCGGGTCGAAGAACATCTGCATACGGATGATATTCGTTGATACTACACCAGGGTCTGCTGCATTTACCGTAATACCTTTTTCCTTTACTCTGCGTGCAAGGTCAAAGGTAAACAATGTGATTGCCAACTTCGTGTTATTATAAGTGGGAATGCGCCAGAAACTACCCTTGCATCCTTTATAGAAGAAGTCGGGGAAATCCAGATGTCCCATCCAATATACCAACGAGGCCATGTTCACAATGCGACTTCCTTTTCCCATCAGGGGGAGAAGCAGGCGAGTTAACAAATATGGACCTACGTAGTTGACGCTTACTGTACGTTCAAGACCATCTACGGTAATATGACGTCCGGTCTCTATTGTACCGGCATTATTCATAAGCAAATCGACGTGTTCGAAACGACTCTTAATCTCATCGGCAAAATGCCTTACGCTTGAAAGATTTGCCAAATCGATGCCGATGACTTCAATATTCTTATTACCAGTCTCGGCAATCAGTTTCTCACACTTGGGAGCAGCCAACTTAGGGCAATAGCATGCCATAATGGTGTGGAAACCGTTCTCGGCTACAGCCTTAGTTTCCTCATAGCCCATACCACTATCGGCACCTGTTATAATTGCGACTTTCATATATTCTGTTCCTTTTCTATTCTATCTATCTCACGTTGTAAATCCTTTGGCAATGGTTCGCTTAAGTGCTGATGACAAGCCATCTCCTTTGTGTACATTCGCCCTATGCAATAGTTACTATGCTTGCATCCACAACGATGATGAGGATTTTCCTTGAGGCGATTCACGAAATCCGTTTCGTTCAACAGGCTACGAGCCATCTGTACGGCCTCGAACCCATATCCCAAAACCTCGTTTATCTTATCGCCAGCAACCAAGCCTCCAACATATATGAACTTCATATCGGGCATTGCCTTACGAAACTTCAGTGCATCTTCAAGGAAGAATGCTTCCTCGTAGTGGAAGGGTTTTGTAAGTATATTCCTGACAAATGGTTTGCTACAACGGATACCATACTTCAACCACCACTTGTCCATATAATGTGTCATCGTTTGCAAAGGCAGTTCACCACGCATCACATACATAGGTGTGGCACTTACCAAACCGCCGCTTAGGACGATAGCATGTGCTCCAAGTTCCTGAAGTCGCTTTGCAACAGGGATACTATGTTCCTCGAGTAATACGCCATTCTTAAGTCCGTCACGCATATTCATCTTGCACACTACGGCTATATCATCTTTTGCCGCCTTCATCACCTCCTCAATACACATAGTCATAAAACGCATGCGATTCTCTAAAGAGCCGCCAAATTCGTCACTACGATGATTGAAGTAAGGATTGAGGAACTGGTCGATGAGATAACCATGTCCGCAATGTATCTCTACCTCGTCGAAACCTGCTTCTCGAGCCAGATTGACAGCCTCGCCGAATTTCTTAGCGATACATGGCAACTCATCCTTGCGCAAGCCGCGCACAATTGTAGGACTATACAAATTAAATCCGTTCGATGCACCAACAGGAATACATCCGCAAATTGCTTTGTGACTCATGTTGCCGCAGTGTCCCAATTGAATACCGGCAGCTGCGCCCTCACGATGAATGCCATCTGTAAGGTTACGCAAGCCTGGGATTATCTCAGGTTTCATGACAAGCTGACGATCGAAGCTAAGACCGCTCTCCACAACAGCAGCATAGGCAACAGTGGTCATGCCCACTCCTCCACGAGCAACACTGGTGTGATAATCATATAGCATTTGCGAAGGCACATGTCCAGGACACATACTCTCGAATGCCGCACTACGAATGGTTCTATTGCGAAGTGTTAGCGGACCTATATGTGCTTCTTCGAATATCTTGTTTTCCATACCTCTTAATATAAGAAGGGTATTACACGTTTGCGTTTGCCAACAGCATCATCTCCGAATTCCTGACGATAACGTTTATGTATGGCATGAGCTCGTGGTACAAGGTTTGCAGCCGTCCATATCGGGAATACCCATGCCACCAATGTATTACATGCTATAGCGAATCCGACCCACTCCATCAACTCACCAAGATAGTTGGCAGAGGTTACATACTTGTACATTCCGCGCTGAGGTAAATAGTGATTGGTATCACCTGGTTTGCGCAGATGACGGATAACATAGTCACTATGCCAATTAATGAGGAGTCCTGCAACAAACACAATGGTACCAATTACGAAGTTCCAATGCGTCAGATACGAAGCGCCCAATGCAAAATCAGGATTCGAGTACCAGAAGAGACCTCCACCCTGCATCACACCGTTAATCACATTGAATATAATGCCCATCAGCATAATTGCAATGGGCATACGACTCTTACCTGTAATCAGGAATGGGAATATGAAACTGCGCTGGAAATAATGCAGTTGGAACATACAGAACAATATAAGTTCGGGCACGTGCCATTTTGCATCTGCCTTGAGCCATATACTCAGCATTACAATAAATACGGGTGCTTCCATCAGCACCCATGCTATTTTGTTGTTTAGGCTCCAGCCCCATTGTTTGGTGCGGAACTGGCCGTAACCTGCATTAACAAAATAGAGGCTGACAAAGACCACAACGGCCATTATTGTCATGCCCCATATCAGATAATTAAAGATTTCCAGTGTCATCGGCACCTTTGCTTTTTAAAATTGCCACAAAGGTAGTGCAAAAAAATGACATTCCCAATAGTCAGGGCTAAAAAATGTCAAGTAAAGTTGCCCCATCGCGAACTATCAAATCTATACTCCAATGTCTGATGTCCTTTGCGGCAATGTTTACACGCTCTGCCTTTGGTAAGTATTCATCAATGAATGAATTATAAGCTTCTACAGTTGCAAATAGAGAATACTGTGAAAGGTCTGTATTGAAGTCATACTTGACATCGTTATGCGCATCAGCATGCGATAGTTGTTCGTTAGGCGAGCACACCAACCTATTGCCTCTAACACCATAATAAAAACGGTCGTCCTTATACAAGACTGAACCATGAGATTTATCAGCAGAAATATCGAAACGTATTCCTGCGGTGCGCGTGATATCATCGTTCCACCCCGACACGTTATCCAAAAATTTCATTGAATGCATTTCTGTCTGCACCACCCAATTGTCTGATATCGAAAAGGCAACATCACCATCGATGCTCTTTATTATCATGTCCAAATCAAGCAAGGCATTAGCAAACAAAAGCTTTGTACGCATGTGTGGGATACTACGCAGAGCATTAAGGAAATGTTCACCATTTAATCCCATCTCAACGTGTAATGCTGGGGTTGAAGGTGCTGTTTGTAACAGGTTTCCGTTTATTGGCTGCAAAGCTTCATCAAACTTGTCAAGCATTCTGTTCATCTTATCGTCCGTCGACGAGAATTCTATCGAAAGGCTGGCTCTGTCCTTCATTGCAGTCAGACCTGCAGTAGCATAAAGCGACGAGAAGTTAACGTATTGTCCTAATCCTTCCGGTTGCAACTGAGCAGGCAAAGCATCATAGGTGGTAGCCAAAGTTATAGGTTCATTACGGGCAGCAAGCATACCGAACAATTCGCTATGCATTCCACTCTCCTCTTCGCTCTGTTTCAAACAAGCCGCGATAGTATTGCGGAGTTCATCAAGTCCTGCCCCTACGGCAGGTCCCATCATCATGGCTCTGTCATTCGACACTGCCAGCAGGACATTGAAGTCAACGACTGCCCACGACAGGCCTCGCTGCTGCTCAAAACGGCACGAGCGTGTTTGCTCGACAAATTGCTTGAAGCGTTTGGAATCCTTCAGAGGAACCACAGCACCAAAGTATCCCTGCGAAGCAAAAGCATAGGAGTTACTGAGATAATCGATGCCATCGATATCGTCGTCGCTATACCAGAGCAGTTTGTGCATAATGCTACTAGCATGGTCTCCACTCAATCCGTAGTGAACAGCAAGCGATTGGAAATCGACGCGCGCAACCATTGTAATATCCTTGGGAAGCGACGAAGCAACACCATCGCTACTACGCTTAAGCATCAGGTATGCAACGATGCCGCTAAGCATTAATAATGCGACCACCGAAGCAATAATAATGTATCTCCTCATACATTACTAATGTTTGAAGTTAAACCCTATATTGTATTTTTTAAATGCATTAGATGCACAGCCACAAGAGCTGCTGTTTCTGTACGCAAACGACTTTTGCCAAGTGTTACGGCCTTGAATCCATTCTCCTCAGCCAAACGAACTTCGTCGATAGAGAAATCGCCTTCCGGTCCTATCATAACAAGCGCATCGTTGCCAGGAGTAAGAACATCGAACAGATTCTCATTTTCGCCCTCGTAACAGTGACAAATGAATCTGTCGCCATTGAAAGGGCTATGCACGAATTGACTGAAGTTCTGCATCTCGTTAACCTTTGGTTTCCAAGCCTTACGGCTCTGTTTCATTGCAGATATGACAATCTTATCGATACGTTCAACCTTAAGAGAATGACGCTCTGAGTACTGGCAATCGAGGAATGACAGTTCGTCGAAACCTATCTCTGTGGCTTTCTCTGCGAACCACTCCGTGCGGTCGTTCAGCTTAGTTGGAGCCATCGCAAGATGGAGACGACCTTGCCAAGCTGGTTCCTGCGGCATTCGTTCTACAATGCGATATGCACAACGATGGTTCGAAGCAGCAATAATCTCAGCACGATAAAACGTTCCCTTTCCATCCATGAGCCACATTTCGTCGCCTTCTCTCATACGAAGGACACGCACGGCATGTTGGGTGTCCTCTTTAGTAAGTTCACCCACATTAATGTCTGGTTGGTAAAAGAAGCGTTCTTCTTTCATAAAACTAAAGATTATTTTGTGGGAACGTGCTTATACCGGAAAAGTATTGCAAAGAGCACAGCAACCACGAATGCGTAACCGGCAAATATGTACCAACATGTCTCCCAACCAGGAAGTACATCGCTCCCTTCAGGAAGATTAAATACATAGCTGTTGACAACCATCTGGGCGCTAAGCATTCCGACAGTAGCACCAAAGCCGTTCGTCATCATCATGAACAGGCCTTGAGCAGAGTTACGAATGCTGAGGTCTGTCTCCTTATCTACAAACAGCGAGCCTGAGATATTGAAGAAATCAAATGCAACACCGTAAACAATCATCGAAAGAATGATGAAAACAAATCCAGGACCAGGATTACCGATAGCGAAGAATCCGAAGCGGAAGACCCATGCGAACATAGACATAAGCATTACCTTCTTGATGCCGAAACGACTGAGACAGAAGGGAATGAGAAGAATGCAGAGAGTTTCGCTCATCTGCGAAATGGAGGTAATTATGACGCTGTACTTCACCATCAGCGAGTCAGCATACTGAGGCAGTGCTCCCCAAGCTTCGAGATAGAGTGTGGCATAACCATTGGTGATTTGCAGACAAGAGCCCAAGAGCATTGAGAATATGAAGAATACAGCCATGCGATAATTCTTGAAGAGCGCAAAGGCGCGCAGTCCGAGGGCTTCGACAAGCGACTTCTTCTCGCCGCCTTTGTTCGTCGGACAAGCAGGCATAGTCAGCGAATAGAAAGCCATCAGCAGGCTCAGGCCCCCCGACAATGCAAACTGGTAGGGAGTTGACTTGAAGCCCAGCAGATTCACAGCCCACATGGAAGCTATGAAACCGATAGTTCCCCATACACGAATTGGAGGGAATGCCTTCACGGTATCAAGTCCTTCCTTATCCAAAGCATTGTATGCCACAGAGTTCGTAAGGGCAATTGTCGGCATAAAGAAGGCGACACTCATGGTGTAAAGGCTGAACAGAATGCCGAAATCCACGTGTCCGGCAGCAGACAAGCCATAGAAACATGCTCCAATCATGAACAAACCTGCCAAAGCGTGACAAAGACTCAACAAGCGCTGTGCTTGAATCCACTTGTCGGCTACAATGCCCATAAGTGCAGGCATACAGAGTGATACGAAAC
>Ga0247611_10002984_pt1 | contig 25993 bp, 26 predicted proteins | sample 177DNAGHGhighgp2_FD_192422 | JGI IMG/M metagenome (GOLD analysis project Ga0247611, IMG submission 192422) | Sheep rumen microbial communities from Palmerston North, Manawatu-Wanganui, New Zealand - 1770 DNA GHGhigh gp2 | ecosystem: Host-associated > Mammals > Digestive system > Stomach > Rumen... | reverse complement strand
TCCTTAGCTATATCATCCTCATATCTAGGTTCAAATTCCCATTTAACTTTAGCTTTCTTAAGTAAATCTACAGCATCATGATGAGAGATTCTTGCAAAATCTGAATTAACAAGTTTTTCCAATTTCTCTCTAAGACCTTTTTCTACAAATTTATCACAAAAATCTATTTCATCTTTACATTTATCTAATACATATTTAACAACAAACTTTAACATACTTTCTTCAATATCCATTAAACCATTTAAATCGCAAAATGCAATTTCTGGTTCAATCATCCAAAATTCATTAGCATGTGTTTTAGTATTAGAGTTTTCTGTCCTAAAAGTAGGTCCAAAAGTATATATTTTCTTAAAAGCCATAGCAAAAGTTTCGCCATGTAACTGACCAGTACCTGTAATATAAGCTAATTTACCAAATAAATCCTTAGAGAAATCAACCTTCTTACCATCTTTAGGTAATTTATTAAAATCTAAAGTTGTTATCTTAAACATTTGATCTGATCCTTCACAATCAGCGGTAGTAATTAACGGTGTATGAACATACAAATAATTATTACTTTGAAAGTATTCATGTATCGCTTGAGCAGTAACACTTCTAACTCTAAAAACAGCTTGATATAAATTAGCTCTAGGTCTTAAATACGCAATGCTTCTCATAAATTCGTTTGTATGCCTTTTAGGTTGAAGAGGATAATCCGCAGGACAATCACCAAGAAGTTCAACTATCGTAGCTTTAAGTTCAAAATCTTGACCAGCTCCCTGACTTTCCACAAGAATACCTGTAACTCTTAAAGCACATCCAACTAACAATTTATTAACTTCATCAAAATTATATAAATCCTTATCATAAACAATTTGTAAATGCTGTTGACAAGTACCATCACTAAAATCAATAAACCCAAATTCTTTTTGTTTTCTATGATTTCTAATCCAACCTTCTACAGTAATAGTATTACCTATAATACTATTTCCCTTTTTAAATACATCAACTAAATCCATTTCTATCACCTCAAATTTAAATCTAAATAATCATCTATTTCTGATTCTTTAATCATTTCTGTTTCTTTAGTAGAATTATTCTTTACTTGTATCTTCCCTTCCACTAAATCTTCACTATTTAATATAACTAAATATTTAGCTTTAAGACGATCAGCTTGTTTAAATTGACCTTTTAAATTTCTAGAATTCCATTCTGTCTCAACTCTAAATCCTTGTAATCTTAAATCTTGAGTTAAAGCTATAGCATATTCTTTTTCTGTTTTATTAACATAAAGAATAAAAGCGTCAATACCATCACTAATAGGTAATTCTATACCCTCTTTATCTAAAGCCATAACAAGTCTTCCCATGCCACAAGCAAATCCAATACCAGGAGTATCTGGACCACCTAAATTTGCTACTAAGCCATCATATCTACCACCAGCAGCAATTACATTATTTGCTCCAAAGTCTTTAACAGTAGCTTCTATTTCAAAAACAGTATGAGAATAATAATCTAATCCTCTTACTATTCTAGGATTAACTTCATACTCAATATCTAATACATCTAAGTAATTTTGAACATCTTCAAACCTATTCTTAGACTCCTCATTTAAATAATCCAACATAACTGGAGCATTTTTTAATATCTCATTATCAGCATCCACCTTACAATCTAATATACGTAGTGGATTCTTTTCTAATCTTTCTTGGCAATCTTCACACAAACACTTTATATTAGGTTTAAAATACTTAATTAAAGCATCTCTATAATTATTACGAGATTCACTATCTCCAAGACTATTAATATTTACTTTTACTCCTTTTAATCCCAGCAATTTAAAAATATTAACAGGAATACTTATAACTTCTGCATCTATAGATGGATCAGAAGAACCTAATACTTCAACACCAAATTGCGTAAGTTCACGATCTCTACCTGATTGGGGCCTTTCATACCTATACATTGTTCCATTATAATATAATTTTATAGGTTGAATAGCATCTCCATACATTTTATTTTCAATAAAGCTTCTAACTACTCCGGCAGTTCCTTCAGGGCGTAAAGTCATACTACGTTTACCTCTATCAACAAAATCATAAGTTTCTTTAGTAACTATATCCGTAGTATCACCAACTCCACGATGAAAAACCTCGGTATTTTCAAAAATAGGAGTTCTTATAAAACCATAATTATATCTTTCCATCATCTCATCTACTACAGATGAAACATACTGCCATTTCTTAGCTTCAATCCCATAAATATCATAAGTTCCTTTAGGTTTAGTAATCATATCATTCAACTCCTTCTACATTAAAACCTTCTATATTCTTTTCTAATTTATTAACAAAAGCTCCTATATGTTGACCATCAACAAATCCATGATGAGCCATAATCATTAAATGAGTAAAAACTTTCTCCCCTTCTTTAAAGAATTTCCCCCATATAAATTGTGGAATTGTAATATTTTTATCAAAAGGTACTACTAAGCTAGTAAAATCCATCCAAGGAGCACAAGAAACCCATATTTGCTTTTGCCCATAATCGACTCCTTCTAACCCCTTATTATAATCACTTTCTCTTCTTTTATACTCCTTAATATATTCACCATAATCATCTATATATTCCGTTTGAAAAAATCCAACATCGTTATTAGTTTTTTGCGTATATCCAATATTAATTTTATCATAGTAGACAATATTGCCATCAACCAATCTATATTTAAAATTATCAACTTCATTAATAGTCTTACAAATAACATAGCTAATAGTAGCATAATGATATTTATGAACCTCACAATAATTAATAAGATTTGTAATATCAAGTTTAACAGTTAAAAAAAGAAAAGGATTATCTCTATTATGAAACATAAGAAAAGTATCTTTTCTGTCATAATCTTCTAAACTAATTATTTTTTCCATCTAAAGCCTCCTTAAAATAAAAAAACTAGATAATGTAAGGACGTATAATTACGCGGTGCCACCTTACTTTACCTAGGTACTCTCAAATATTTTTATCGCTATAAAGCGTCTTGTTTTTAATTGAAGTGTTCTTCATATATTATCCCTTAAGAATTCTTTCAGCTACTAAAATTCCTCTCTAATTAAGTACCAAATATACTACTCCTTCAACAAGAAATCTAAAACTATAATACTATCAATTCAAATAGATGTCAATTCTATTTCCATCTTCTAGCATTAAAATGGAACATAGTATGACCATATTTTAACTCTCTACCTTCATAAATAGTAATAATTCCACTTTCACCATCTTCATCCAAGTCATATTCTAAAGCTGGATGAAAATGATTATTTTCAGTATCAAGCTCTCTAAAGAATAATTTAACAGGTTCTTCACGATCATTAAGAACATAGTCCATAAAATGAATAGTATTATCATCATACTTCCAATACATAATATAGTATTTAGAATGTATAATCGAAGACACATTAGGAACATCTAATAAATAGCTTCCATCTAATTTATGTATTTCAAAAGCATAATACTCTTCACCAGTTTCTAACTTAGCTTTATAACCAGTTTTATAATAATAAGACATATTATAATTCTCCCAGAAATCATAAATAACTTCTTCAGAATCCTTAATCAAATATTCTTTCTTAGTCAAATCATAAACAGACCATTTACCATCTTTACACAAAATATAAAAACCAGTCGAGTTATTATAATTTATAGAGTCATAAACAAAATCCAATATTGTTTCGCGAGTTCCATCTTCTTTAAAATTAACAAGTCCCCATTTTCTATTATCGTAGTTTCTAACTATATAATAGTTATTTTTATCGCCTATACCATAAGAATATTTATTAAAGGTAGATAATTTAATATCTGAATAGCGATCTAAAATAACTTTATTTAGTATATCATAATAATAAATAGTTTTAATAGACTGATCATTTTCCTTATCCTTTTCATTATCTAATGAATCATTTACAAAAGCATATTTATTATGCAAAACCGCCATATTAATTGTTTTTTTCCTAGCTAATAAAATATCTTTATTATCAATATCAAACTCATCTACTCCAGAAGTAGCCAAAGTACAACTATCTTCTGTATTAATACATTTATATGCCCCTATTAAATTTGTTCTATTAGTATAAAAATAAACCAATCCGCGATAATTAGGTTCAAACTTAGGATTATTAGGAACAGAAAAATCTTTATATGTTACAGGTAACCCATTAGTTAGTTGACATTTTTTAACTCCAATCCAAAAAGGAACAAACTCCGTATATCTCGTAGAAGTACTATCATATTTTCTATAAGTATATCCAAGCGTAGAATAACTATGAACAAACCCATCATCACAAATATGTTTAGTATGAATCGCTAAAATAGGAGGTTCATCTCGAGTATAACGAAAATAATTAACCATAAACATTAAAACCCAAATTATTATCAAAATTAAAATAATAATCTCTATCAATTTCTTCTTAGTTATCTTTGCAGGTGCATTATACATATTAATCACATCCCCTTCTATTTTATCACAAAAATAAAGAAGAATAATACTATATCTTCTTTATTTACAATAGTTCCACATCACTAGAATATAAATAATATTCTCCTAAACTATTCTTTTTAAAGATATGTTTATAATAAACACCATCTTTTTTTATAAGATTTTTATCAATATCTGGCATTTCTTTTTTCTTATCATCACAAAACTCATCACCATAATACTTCCTACATATTTCATCATTATCGTAATCTATATGTAAATAATACTCATACACAATCATTTCGTCCTTTTTCTTATATGCCTTATCTACAAAAGAATAATCACGACTAGAATTACTATAATATGTCATATGGCAATAATATTTTTTATTTAGTTTACAATGAAAACCTTGAAAAGAAATCTCTTCTAAATCAAGATCACGATCTAAATCAAACAATTTTCTTTCATATTTTTTTATAACATCTTTATCAATAACTCTAACCTTACATGTATCAGAAGAAATAAACCATAAATTGTTTTTAATCTGACACATAATCTTTGTAGGTCTAATATTTAACTCGCTATAATCTTCAGGAGTTAAAGATAATAAAATTTGTTTGAAAATGGTTTCATCATCAAGTGTATCAGCCTGCATATTACCATTTCTAAGATAATCTGAAGTAGATAGTACAGAAATCATATTTGTTATTTCTTCTGATTTAACATCTACGTCAACCATTGTTTCATCATTAGAAAGTCCATACGAACTACTAGTATAATGGTTAAAACCAAAATATAGCATTCCTGCTAAAACAAGCCAAAAACATATAACAAATACCATTTTCTTCATCACATAACCATCTTTCTTACTTAGATTCAATAATTATAGTAGCAGGGCCATCATTATGTATAACTACTTTCATATCTGCCCCAAAAACACCAGTATAAGTTGGCACAATATCATTTAGTTTTTTAGTCATCTCATCATATAACGGAGAAGCTTCTTCACCTCCAAGAGCTTTCACATAAGACGGACGATTACCTTTAGAAGCATCACCATATAAAGTAAATTGACTAATTAATAAAATACTCCCACCAATATCTTTAACACTTTTATTCATAACCCCGTTTTCATCATCAAATATTCTCAAATTAACAATTTTATTAACTAAATAATCGATTTCCTTACTACTATCACCACTAGTAAAACCAACTAAAACATTTAGTCCATTATTAATTTCATTAATTAACTTACCATCAACAGTAACACTACTATAGGTTACTTTTTGAACAACAACTTTCATATCTAATTATTCCTTCTACCAATCTCTATAACAAACGGCAATGATTTAACATCACTTATAAAATTATTTAAATTACTAGCGTTCTTAGTTTTAACAATAATTTTATATATAACATTTATACCATCTTGAACAGTAGTTACACCATCTACATACACATCACGAGCCGCCGCTTTAGTAACAATATCTAATAATCGATTTTTTTCATCTAACACTTTAATAAACAAATCCGTTTCATAAGAGTTATCTGAATTATCATTCCATTCAACGTCTATCAAACGATCAGCACCTTGAATATTTGCACAATCCTTTTTATGGACAGTAATACCTTCGCCCTTAGTTATATAACCTATAATTTCATCACCTTTAACTGGTTTACAACACTTAGCAATATTTACAAGTATATCATCAGAACCTGCAACCAAAATATCACCAGTATTAATTTTATTATTGTTATTATTAACAAAGTTAGAAATCCTATCTAAATATACATCCATTACATCTTTTTTATCTTCAAACACAAGATCAATAACATATCTTGGAGTAAATCTTAAAGAACCAACCGATAAGTATAAATCATCAACACTATCTAGTTTAACATCTTTTAATACTTTTTCAATATTTTTTTCACTAAAAACTTCATTAAAAGTTAAATGTCTCTTCTTTATCTCTTTTTCTAGCATTTCTTTACCATTTTTTATATAATTAGCTTTATCTTGCTTACTAAAAAAGGATTTAATCTTACTCTTAGCTTGAGTAGTTTTTACAAAACTAAGCCAATCCTTATTAGGATTAGGTTCCTTCGCCGTATTTATCTTTACAATATCTCCATCTTCAAGATTATAATTTAATGGAACTATTTGATTATTAACTAAAGCACCAACAGTTCTATCTCCTACACCACTATGAATTCTATAAGCAAAATCAATCGGAGTAGCTCCTTTAGGAAGCTCTAAGACATCTCCTTTAGGTGTATAACAATAAATAAAATCTGTTAAGAATTCATTATTAAAATTAGACGCAAACTCTTTATCAGAAGTTAAATCATTATTAGAATCAATAACATTTCTAAACATTTCTAACTTTTGTTCCATTAAACTTTGTATTTTTACTGACCCTTTTTCTTTATAAGACCAATGGGAAGCAATACCTTTTTCCGCTATTTCATCCATCTCATAGGTTCTAACTTGAACTTCATATAAATGTCCACCTTCCCCAAAAACTGTAGTATGAAGACTTTGATACATATTCTCTTTAGGATTAGCGACATAATCTTTAAAACGCCCAGGCATAGGTCTATATTTACTATGAATTAAACCTATTGTTAAATAACATTCCTGCTCAGTTTCAACAAAAACTCTAAGAGCTAAGATATCATAGATATCATTCCATCTCTTACCATTTTGCATCTTATTATATAAACTATGAACTGATTTAACACGTCCCTTAATTTTAAACTCAACACCATTTTCTGTAAGAAGCTCTGAAATACTGCTCTTCATATCATTTAGTAAACCATTTAATTCTTCCTGAGAAGAAGCAAGTCTTTCAACAATATCATTATAAATATCTGGCTTTGTATATTTTAAACATAAATCTTCAAGTTCACTCTTAATACTATTAATACCTAATCTATGAGCAATAGGTATTAAAACAGTTTCCGTTTCATTAGCTTTAGCCTTTTGTTCTTCAGGTGGAAGAGCATCTAAAGTTCTCATATTATGTAACCTATCAGCTAATTTTATAAAAAGAACTCTAACATCTTCAGATAACCCAACTAACACCTTTCTTAAATAAGCTGCCGAAGAATCTTGATCATCTCTTAGTTCAAGACGATTAATCTTACTTATACTCTTAATTAGATTACCTATGTCATTACCAAAAATATCATAAATCTCATCTATAGTAGTATCAGTATGATTTACAGTTTCATGAAGCAAAGCAGCAGCTATTGTTATATAATCACTATTTAAATCCAAAAGTATATTAGCAACTTCTAAAGGATGTGTTATATAATCATCACCATTTAATCTTTTCTTCCCTGCGTGTTTTTCCTTAGCAAACTCATACGCTTTACTAATAACATCTAACTCCTCTTGATTTTTAAATATCTTTTTTAATCTACCATAAAGAATTTCAAAAGTAATACTATCACTTTTCATAAATTCACCACCTTCACTCATTAAAAGAATTATCAAAACTGTTTAAATAATAAACAATTATTTTTTTACTATCATAATTAATAATATCATCAACAATATCACACAAAGCAATATTCTCTCTATTATTCCAAACATTTTCGACAAATATTTTCCACATCATATCTTCTTTTATTTTAACATATTCCAGTTTAAAAATTTCTCTTTTCTTGTATCTTAAAACTGGTAATACCCTAACATATAAATCATATTCATTAAGAATATCATCCATATTATCACCAACATATCCCTCTTACATTAATTATATAACAAATACTATTTCAAACAAAGAAAAAAAGTCACATTTATTATGACTTTTTTAAAATATCAATTTATAATTTCATCTAAATTTTCTTTATATGGCAAACCTTTATCGCCATAATAATCTTTAATAAATTGTTCTCTATAAGCTAATAAACTATCATTTTTAATAGCTTCTCTAAGTTCTTCAGTAAGTCTTATTAAATATCTAATATTATGAATAGATAACAATCTGGCCCCTAGCGTCTCTCCAGCATTAATTAAATGCCTTATATAAGCTTTACTATATCCTTTCTTACAAGTATAACAATCACAATTAGAATCAAGACAAGAAAAATCATCTTTATTCTTAGCATTCTTAATATTATATTTACCAAACTTAGTCAAATAATGCCCATGACGTGCAAGACGAGTCGGACTTACACAATCAAAAATATCAATACCACGACATACATTTTCAACTATATCAATTGGATCACCAACTCCCATTAAATATCTAACCTTATCTTGAGGAAGATACTTAGTAGCATACCTAACCATCTTATACATAGTTGGCTTATCTTCACCAACAGAAGTACCACCAATACTATAACCATCAAAATCCATTTTAACCAATTCTTCGGTACAATATTTTCTTAAGTCTTCATATTCGCCCCCTTGAACAATTCCAAACAAAGATTGTCGATCATTGTTAAAAGCATCTTTACCTCTCTTAGCCCACCTTAGAGTTCTTTCAACACTTTGCTTACAATATTCATAAGAAGCTGGCCAACCAATACATTCATCAAAACTCATAGCAATATCACTATCTAACTTATTTTGTATTTCAATACTTTTTTCCGGAGTTAATAAAAGATTATCACCATTTAAATGATTTTTAAACTTTACTCCTTCTTCACTGATATCCTTCGGTTTAGCTAAACTAAATACTTGAAATCCCCCACTATCAGTTAATATAGGTCCATCCCACTTCATAAATTCATGTAAACCACCTGCTTTAGCAATAATATCTTCACCTGGCCTTAGCCATAAATGATAAGTATTAGCTAAAATTATTCCTGCCTTAACATCTTTTAATTCTTCTACACTAAGTGTTTTAACAGTTGCTTCAGTTCCAACAGGCATAAACATCGGAGTTTCAAAAGTTCCATAATTAGTTTCTATTTTGCCTAATCTAGCTTTAGTATTTTTTTCTTCGTGTTCTAAAATATATTTAATCTTCATAATATCATTCCTTGCGGCTAAATTATATCATATTGGTATATAAATGGAAAGTTACTAGTATTTAAAAAAAGTATCTCTTAGTTAAAATTATTCTACATTTTATCAGTAATAAACATAGCATCTCCGAAACTGAAAAACCTATATTTATTATTAATAGCTTCCTTATAAGCTTTCATAATATATTCTTTACTAGCTAAAGCAGAAACTAACATAACAAGGGTTGATTTAGGTAAGTGAAAATTAGTAATTAAAGCATCTATTGCTTTAAACTTATAACCAGGATATATAAATATATCAGTATTCCCACTGCACGCTTTAAACCTACCATTATTATCAGAAGCAATTGTTTCTAAAGTTCTAGTACTAGTAGTACCAACAGCTACAATTCTTCTTCCTTCGTCCTTAGCTTCATTAAGTATATCAGCTGTTTCTTTATTCATAACATAATATTCACTATGCATCTTATGATCTAGTACATTTTCAACTTCAACAGGTCTAAAAGTTCCAAGACCAACATGTAATGTAACATAAGCAATAATTATACCTTTATTCTCAATTTCTTTTAATAAATCCTTAGTAAAATGTAATCCAGCAGTTGGAGCAGCAGCACTACCAGATACTTTAGCATAAACAGTTTGATATCTAGATTGGTCTTCTAATTTTTCATGTATATATGGAGGTAAAGGCATTGTACCAAGTTTATCTAATATTTCCATTAGTATTCCTTCATATATCAATTTAACATGAATAATACCTTCGTCAAGCTTTTCAACAACCTCACATTTTAAAGAACCTTCTCCAAATTTAATAACTGTTCCTTTTTTTAATCTTTTGCCAGGTTTACCAAGACATTCCCAAGTATCATTACCAATATCTTTAAGTAATAATATTTCTATTACAGCCCCAGTATCTTCTTTTTCACCAATTAATCTTGCAGGAATAACCTTAGTATCATTTAATACTAAAACATCTCCTTTATTTAAATAATTAATAATATTAGAAAATACTTCATGTTTTAATTCTCCAGTATTCTTATTTAAAATAAGTAATCTCGAAGAACTCCTATCTTTAAGAGGAGTTTGAGCAATAAGTTCTTTAGGTAAATCATAATCAAATTCATTAATATTCATAATATCATTCCCTTTTGTCTTATCAATTATATGAAAAAAGACTCATTTTGTCGAGTCTTATATTTATAAATAGGTATAAAATGGAAATGAACATGAGGTTTTTCATTATCTTTTATTATTATCTTTCTTATCTTCTTCTCTTGCTATTAAATAATCATGTAATTCTATCGCCACATTTTCAGGGATTATTTCACTTAATTCTTCAATTGGAGCATCCTTCATTTTTGTAACACTACCATATTTTTTTATTAATTCTTTTTTTCTAACACTACCTATACCATTAATATTATCTAAAATAGATGCGATACTTCCCTTACTTCTTAATTGTCTATGATAATTTATAGTAAATCTATGTACTTCATCTTGCATTCTAGTTAAATAATGAAATACATTACTAGTTCTATCTAGAGGAATAATACTAAAATCACTATTAATCAAATCATTAGTCATATGTTTATCATTTTTCTTTAAACCAACTACTTTTACAGGACAATTTAATAAATCTAATATTTCTTTTGTAACAGCCATTTGCTTTTCTCCACCATCTACAATAATCAAATCAGGTAGAGTTTGTTTCTCAACCATAGCTCTTTGATATCTTCGATATATTACTTCTCTCATTGCATTATAATCATCGTTTTTTTCGAAAGAAATCTTATATTTACGATACTCATTACGAGCAGGTTTTCCATCAATAAAAACCACCATACCAGAAACCGTAAACTCTCCAAATAAATTACTATTATCAAAAACATCAATTCGATAAATATTATCCATACCAAGTAACTTAGCTAATTCTTCGTTAGCAACATTAGTTCTAATTTCATCCTTTTGAATCTCTTCTAAACTATTATTTAAATTCAATTTAGCATTATTAAAAGCCATATCTAAAAGTTTCTTCTTAGTTCCTTTTAACGGAGAAATAACATTAGTAGGAACAACTTTTCTAATATTTTCTATATTCAAATCTTCAGGAATAAGTATTTCTTTCGGAATCTCATTTCTCGAATAAAACTTAGCAATATAATATTCAATTTCATCAAACGGATCAACAGATAAAGGAGTAATATGATTTTTATGATTTAATAGTTTTCCATTTCTTATAAAAAGTAATTCGATTGATAAATATCCTTTGTCAATATAATAACTTATAACATCTCTATCAATAAAATCATGTAACTCAACACTTTGTTTAGTTAATACAATATCAATATATTCTAATTCTTTCTTTAAGTCCATCGCCATTTCATAGTTTAAATTTTCAGAATAAAAATTTATTTTATCTAATATTTTCTTTCTAAGAATATCATCATTTCCTCTTAAAAAAGATAATATTTCATTTTCCATATCTCTAACTTTCTCTTTATCAATATTTTTAGTGCAGTAACCAAGACATTCGCCAATATGATAATAGAGACATAATTCTTTCCCGTTATTACACTTCTTTAAAGGATATAATCTATTTATCAAATTAACTATTCTTCTTGCTGCATAAGCATTAGGATATGGCCCAAATAGTTTCTTCTTATCTTTTCTTTTAATATTCAAATATCTTGATACTTTAAGCATTGGATATGGCTCACTTATATATTCAATATAAGGATAACTCTTATCATCAGTAAGCATTATATTATACTTAGGATTATATTCCTTTATTAAGTTTATTTCTATAATAAAAGCTTCTAATTCAGATTCAGCAACAATATAAGTAAAATCTTCTATCAAAGAAACCATTTTAGCCGTCTTACCAGTATGAACCCTATTAAAATAAGAAGAAACTCTTTTATGTAAATCTTTAGCTTTTCCAACATAAATTATTGTTCCATTTTTATCCTTCATTTGATAAGAACCAGGTTTATGAGGTACTAAAGCAAGTTTATCCTTAAACTTCATAAGCATCACCTAACTTCAAAATATAATTAAATAGTCCTAAACATCCTTCATATATTAAAGAATAGACATACTCAAATCTACCAGTATACCAAGGATCTTCAATATCAATATTATCACCAGAAAACTCTCTTAATTTGTGAATTTTGTTTTCACTATCTTCACCAATAATATTTATAATATCATTTAAGTTTTTATTTTCCATTACAATTATTAAATCAAACTCTTTATAGTCTTCTTTCTTAAAAACCTTAGCTTTATGCTTTTCAATATTAATCTTGTTTTTATCTAATACCTTTTTAGCTTCCGGATCAATGTCATTACCAATTTCTTCAAATGAAGTAGCTCTACTAGTACAAGACATTCTATATCTCTTATTATTTAAAAAAATAAGATCTTTAAATATAAACTCAGCCATCGGACTGCGACAAATATTTCCATAACAAACAAAACAAACCCTAAACATCCAATCACCTACTATAAAAATCAAACAAAGAATAAAATAAAGAAACAAAAAGTACAATAGATAAAATAACGGATATTATTACTCTCAGTACTAAATTACGTTTCTTACCCATATCAAAATTGTATGAATAATAATAATTTTGTAAAGAATAAAGTATTAAAAAAGCCATCAAAAAAGTACCTTCTAAAAACAAATCAATAGTATCTCCCAAATGAAATAAAGGACTAAATAATAGAATAATCAATATTATAATAGCAGTATAGAACTGCATCTTATATAATAATAAATTTTTCCATTCTCTATCATATACTTTAAGCTTCCCAGGCAAAAAAACAATTTGATTTACTAAAAATATAAATGCAAACAAAAAAACAAATAGCAATTCAAATATTACATCAATAAAAAAATTAATAATTAATAAAATAATAGAAATAATAAAAAAAATAATAGATAAAATAATAAAAATTCTATCAATAAAAGCAATTTTTTTATTCATAACAAAAACTCCTTATAAATATTATAATAAATAAATTAAAAAAGTAAAAACTTTTGTTTTTACTTTAAAGCATTTCCAAACAATTCTTCTCTTTGCAGCTTTTCAAAAAGGTTGTCAAAATCTTCCCCATCAAATGGTATAGTATAAAGATTTTGACATATTGAAAAACCTTTAATACCTCCAATATTGCCTATCTCAGCTAATCCAAATATACTAACCTGCCCAGGATCACTAGTAATTATGCCTCTACTAGCTTCATAAGAAATTGAATAATTAATAGTTGCACCTTCAAGAGATTTTATTTTTTCTACCCTACGATTTTCTTTCCCTTCATTATCATAATAAATAGTCGATGAAATCTCCGCATCAACTCTTCTTTCATGCATTAAAACTCTTTTATTATTTCTCTCTTGATTTCGTCTATCATAAGTAACATATAAATCCCCTTCTTTTATTTCTACCATAGAATCATTAAAACACATATAATGTACAATATCAGCAAAGCATCCCTTGTATAAATAAGAAATCACATCATTAGAATCCATTAAATAAATACATCCACCATAATTAACAAATCTTAAATCATCGGATCCCTCAACCAATTTTGCAATATGTTTACCTAGTTTCTTAGAAATTCCAATAAGTAAATTACCAAATAATAATTGTTCTAATTCGAAAATAGTTTGAAGATTATCATCATCAACAATATCCATACTATTTAAATCACGAAGTACATATTTCAATCTTGTTGAATTATCCATAAATAAATCCCCCATTCAAGTAAAAACTGTGATAACATATAGATAGTTATAAAGCAAACACTAAAGGTAAAAGAGGTAAAATATGAAATTAATAAACACCTATACATTAGAAATTAAGAAATCTAAATTTATAGCTTATTATTATGAAATAAAATCAACAGAAGAAGCGAAAGAAATACTAGAAACATTAAAAAAAGAACATAAAAAAGCTAGACATATACCTTATGCTTATAAAGTAAATAACACAGCTTCAAAATCAGATGATAAAGAACCAACCAACACAGCCGGTCTTCCTCTATATAATCTAATTGAAAGAAAAGAATTAGATAATATACTTATAGCAGTAGTAAGGTATTTCGGTGGAACAAAATTAGGTGCCGGAAATCTTTTGAGAGCTTATTTAGAAAGCGCTAATAAAGCGATAGAAAAGATGTCTTAAAAGACATCTTTTTTAAATTTTAAAGGTATAATAAGAAGATTTAATATCTAATTTATTTGCTTCAACAAAGTCATTAAATATTCTTTGCCTTTCAGACAAGCCATCTCTATCTATAGCTTCCCTACTTTCTTCTTCCATCTCTACACGTTTTTCTTCTATCCCTTTTAAATCTAATTCTTTTTCTAAGTCAAATCCTAACATAGCTAGTTCTCTCAAACACTCATCAATAAAGGTACTATAACAATCAGGTAAAAAAGATTGAAAGAGTTTTTTATCAAATATAGTATCTTGAAAAAAGCTAGGTAAATCATTTACTTCAATAGAAGAAATATCTTCAAAGCATTCATTTATACTATTAACAACTTCTTTATCCCTATTTCTATTAAAGAAAAGACGAAGAAAGCTAGTATTAGATAAGTATTTTCCATATTCTTCACATTTTCTAAACCATTCAACTAAATAATAATATAAATAAGAAGAAACAAAAAGACGAAGATAACAACTGTCATCAAAATAAAACAACCCATGTTCTTCAAAATAATCAACAAACTCCCAAGTCTTACTCTTATAAATAGAAATTATATTTTTTATTTCCTCAAAGGATATATTATTCATTTCTCCTAGAAACAAATTTATTATATCTTCATGTTCGTTACAAAAACCTTTAAATTCATTTTCTCTATCAACTGCTACTTGTGTCTTGCGCATTTTTATCACCACCCAATTTATATACAAATCCAACATCTAAACTAGCAAAATCAACGGAATATTCTTCCGACTTTTTTTCAATTATTCCATCAAATTTTGCTGTATCGATAACTTCATTCGATTTTTTTATTTCTTGCTCTACAACAAAGCTTTGTACATATTCAAACATATTCTGTTGAATTTCAAGCTTCAACAAAACAGCGTCATCTTCTATAGCACATAAAAAGCTAAAAAGCATACCATTTTTAAAAAATTCAACAGGCTTTTCCTCTATTATTAAATAATAATAAATCTCAGCAATATTATTTGGAGAAAAAGAATGAATCATTTCAAAAGAATTAATATATGTAGCAACACAATTATAATAGTGCTGAAAACGAATACGTTTCACAATAGGATTCGCATTAACAAATTCTTTAATCTCATTTAAGCAATAAATCATTTTACTTAAAGTATGTTCAAAAAAGATTACATAAAGATACTTAATATAAGAATCGCTGCCGAAAACATCAAATCCTTGTTTTTCTCCAAGTAGTTTTAAATCTTGTAGATATTCAAAAATAAAATCAACAGGATTATTATTAATAAAATCAACAGGATAATCACTAAAAGAATCTCCAAAATAATTTTTAAAATTAGATTTCCTTATCACAGAAAGTAGATTATTAATTTCGTTTTTCAATATATTAAAATCTCCAATAAGTTTATTATAATAACTAATTTCCAACATAATCACCTTCTGCCAAAATATTAAATGTGATTAATATATTAACACAAAATAATTAAAATAACAAAAAAAGAACTATTTCGATAATAGTTCTTTACTATTAGCAAACTTAATTTTATTAGTTTCTATAATATATTTAGCATTATCATAAGTAATAAAACCATTATCTAATAAAATCTTCATAGAATTATAATTAATCTTATCAGCAGATTCATTACTACTTACAGATTTAGCAACATCTAAGCAAGAGTCAAAAGGTTTAGCAAAAATAGGTCTTAATACAGGCATATTATAATATATTTTATTAGCAACAGAAGCCTCAATAGGACTATCTGTTAAATTACTAAAGAAAAATACTATAAAAATAAATACATATAAGAAAAATAAATACTCAGCCATAGAAACAAAAGCACCAAGTATTGGAGTAGGAACACCAATACTCATAATAAGTCCAATTACTCTACTAACAAAATTAATAAACTTATTTAAAATATAAACTATTACTACCATAATTAATGCAATTATGACAAAAGCAATAAATTCATAAAGTAATACATTTACAACCTTATATTGCATATTAAAAAAAGGCGCAAACTTATACAAAAGTGTACTAATAGGATTTTTTAAGTACAAGGATAAAACTATAATAATTCCCCCTTCAATCACCCTAACACTTCTATCTTCAAATCCCTTCATTAAACCTACTATAAAACCAACAATAGGAACTACAAAACAAATAACATTCATTACAGAAGGACCAATTGTATCCAAATATCTAACCATTTATTATCACTCCTATGATATCTCAATTATATTATAAAAATAATGAATTTAAAAGGAAAATATGATATATTATTTAAGAAAAAAGAGGTGGCTAATAAGATGACAATAGTATTTAAAGTTAGTGATAACATAAAAGAAATGATGATAAAACATTATAGTAAAATGAATCCAACTAAACCACAATACACTATTTTCCAAGTTAAAGATTATGACTGTGTAACAACACTCTACGAATCAGGAAAAGTAATGTTCCAAGGTATTGGCGCAGATATAGAAAGTTCATACTGGATAGAACAAGAAAGAATAAAAAATAATCGTTATATTGATCCTGCCGGAGAATCAAAAAAGAAAGATAAAAAAAATAAAACAGAAAAGAGAGAATTCTATATCACATCTTCTTCAGTTGGATCTGATGAAGTTGGAACAGGCGACTATTTTGGTCCTCTTGTAGTAACTGCGTCATACGTACCAACTGACAAATTTTCTCTTCTAGAAGAACTAGGAGTAAAAGATTCAAAAAAACTAACAGATGAAAAAATAATATCTATCGCTCCTACTCTTGTAAAAGAAATAATTCATACTACTTTTATACTAGATAACAAATCATATAACGAATATCATAGTACAGATATTAATATGAACAAAATAAAAGCAATATTACATAATAAATGTTTATTATCCGTACTAAAAAAAGAAAATGTTAACTATAACAAAATAGTAGTCGACCAATTCGAACCTGAAAAAGCATATTATAACCATTTAAAGAGCATGCCAGAAGTTGTAAAAAACATAACTTTTATAACAAAGGCTGAAGATAAATGTTTATCAGTAGCATGTTCATCTATAATAAGTAGATATATATTCTTAAAAGAAATTAAGAAATTAAGCGAAAAATATAATACAATCATTCCTCTTGGAGCTAGCGAAGAAGTAGACAAAGTAGCAGCACAAATAGCAAAAAAACATGGAAAAGACATTTTAAAAGAAATAGTAAAACTAAGCTTCAAAAATACTGAAAAAGTTGAAAAACTACTAAAAGAGAAAGATTAGATACAACACAAATAGAATAAAATCAAAAACTACAAGAAAATAATCCTGTAGTTCTTTTTTTTGTGAACTATTTGGGGTTCACTTCATAAAAAGGTTCTTTTAATATTTCTTAAAAGAAATATAAATCTTTAATTACATACTTTCAAAAAGAATAATTCCAAAGCTAACTTATCAGTAATCCTACCTTGTTTAATCTTATAATCAAGATCACATAAATCCAACAAATAATCTTCTAATTCTTTATCCTTATAAGAATAACTATAATTTATTAATTTATCTATTTGAAAAGAAAATCTGATTCCTAAAGTACTCATCATGTCTTCTTTACTCTTTTTTCTAATCATCGATTTAACCAAATAAACATTTCTATACTCATTAGCAAGCATACTCATTAACATAATCGGACTATTCTTATTTAACAAAAAATCATCATAATATTTAAAAATATTTTTTATATCCTTATCCATTATATAATCAATAAATTTAAAATTATTATCTAAAACATTACTAGAGATAATATGTGTAAGATCCTTCATATTTAATTCTTTCTTAGAATATAATAACAATTTATCTAATTCATTCATTATTAAATCATAATTATTATCTAAACTATTAATTATATATGTGATACCATCATAATCTATACTTATCTTATTCTTTTGTAAAAACTTATTAATAATATTTCTAGATTCTTTTTGATTAGGATTATTTAATTCAACATAATTGTATTTATCTTTAACTATCTTAGATATCTTTTTAGTAGCATTTAACTTTTCTTTTAAAACTAATATAAGTACAGTATTATCATTTGGTTCATTTAAATAATTTAATAAATAGTCATCTTTATTACTACTCTCTTTACCTTTTTTATTAGCTGAAAAATTAGTAACATTTTTAACAACCATATAATTCTTATCATCAAACAAAGTATAATAAGAAGCATCATTTAAAACATCATCTATTTCCATCTCATCTAAATTATAAGTAGTATAAGAATTACCCCCAGTAATTTTTTCAATCTCTTCTTCTAACAATCTAAACGAAGTAGAATATAAAGCAAATATATTATCTTTCATAAACCCACCAACTTACAATTACATTAAAAATCCATAACAATTATACCATCTAAATAAAAAAAAGACTATAAAAGTCATTATTTAAGTACAAATGAAGAATCATAATCTTCTTGTTCTTCCAAAGCCAAAACGTCTGTTAGAGCTTTAACAAACAAAAACTTGATAATTAAATCAAGTTTTTATTGTTTATCACATATTTTACTTATATACTCTTCTTAAATTAATTTTAAATTCTTTAAATCCTAAACTCTTATATAAATTTAAAGAGTTTTTATTTTCTGCCATCGCGCCAACATCAACAAAACAAATATCTTTATCTTTAACTATATTTAAAGATTCTTTCAAAAGCTTAGTAGCAATTCCTCTATTTCTATATTCTTTTTCAACAAATAAACCATCAATTAAATATCCATTAACATCATCACATACAACTTGCTTCAAAAAAACATATCCTACTACTAAATTATCCTCCTCATAACAAAGCAATATATTATTATCATCTTTTATTACATTTTTAAAATAATCTTTAACTATAAATTTTTCATCAATAAACTTATTATATTGTCTTTCATCTTGAATCAATTTGGTTAATAAACCATCACACGCTTCCGCTCTCTTATCATCAAAAACTCTAATTATCATTCTATCACCAGTTATATTATACCAATTAGAAATCAATTAAGAAAGTAATAAAAAAACAGTTTATAAAAATTAAAATATCAAAAAATAATTATGAAATTAAAAACGATCACACTACTCTAAAGAATTCTTATAACCATCATATAAAACATCTAATCGAGATTTTAATTCTGGAAAAACAGCACAAATACTTATATATGAAGAGTCTATATATTGTTCATGATTCAAATCATATAATTGTCTACTAATTCTTTCTTTAAAAATATCAATCAAATCATTTGGTTCATAATGATAATCATAATTAAACTCTTTAGCTAATTCATTTATTCTTGATAACAAATTTGGATGCAAACAAACAAATCTATCGAACTCTCTTTTCGAAATATCCATTTTTAATGTTGTTTTATAATATCTCCATTTATCTAAAATATTAGAACCATCTTTTGGAAAGACTATTGGTTTGTCAGGATATCTATATATTATTATTTTACCATCTCTTTCAGCTTGAAGTAATGCTTCAAATACATTTTCATAGTATTCTTCTTTTATTACATCCACTCCTACTTCTGATACAACCTCTTCAAATCCAGTATGAATATCATTAAAAGTTTCATCTGAAAAAGAATAAATCGAAGAGCTGTTAGAATACATTCTTTCAAAAGCTCCTGGAATGTTTTCTACCAGTTCCCACGGACCATTTTTATCCGCACTAAAATGCCCTAAATCATAAGTTAAATCATCTCCACTCCTACCACTAAAATGAAGAGCCAACACTTTGTAAGGTGTTGCATAGACATAGACACCATGAGTAGACTTTCTAGGTTCTAATCTTTTAAGTCCTTTCTCTTTACTACCGTGATAAACTATTCCCATTACCTCAACTCCAATTATTGATTAATATTAAACATATTATCAAAATAATCAAACATTTTATATATTATTTTATTGCCATAATTCCTTATCTGTGAAAAATCAGACATAAGTGATCTAAATTCATCAGGTTTTAATATATAATTCAAATACGTAACACATAAATAACTTAAATCATAACCATTATATTTATTATTACAAAAAGATTCTCCATGTTCTAGCACATTTAAATCCGGTATACTTTTCGTATCTTCCTTTACTTTTAAATAGAAATCTTTAAAACAATCTTTATCACTATATTTATCTTTTTCACCTGACATAAATTGTGCCATACCTTCATCATACCAAACTATTCTTTTAGAATAATCATTCTTTAATATATATTTCAAATAAAATATATGAAACAATTCATGACTTGCCGTATATATTCTTTCTAATTGATTATTAGATTCAATATATGCATTAATCATGCCTTCATCATAAGTTCCTTTTGCATACTTAGGCAAAGAATCTTTTTCTCCTCTAATGTTATAAATAAATTCTCTAAAATCCCCTATATTATCAAAATAATTTACAATAATTTTTTCATAAAGATCTATTCCAAAAAAAATCTTATATTGTTTAATTTTATTTTTTAATAGATTTATAGTTGCATCAGCTAATTTTTGTAAACTATCCGAGTAATATATTATACATAGATTTGTTTCTAAAACTTTTTGCATTATTATCACTACCTAAAAAAATAATATATTGCAAGTCGAAATTATTAAAACATTATTAACAAATATTCTATTTACCAAACAACGTAATTATATCATATATTTTCAAAAATTTAAAAAACCCAAAGTAAGTCTTTGGTTAATTAATTATAAATTTTTCTATATTTTTTTAATATTTCTTCCTCAGACATTTCTTCTGTTTTGATGCTATGAGTACTAAAATAAATATTTGCCCCCATACAATACAATTTATCAGGCATTTCAAAACCGCTAAAATTGTTTAAATAATACTTATTGTTTTTCCAATTCGGAAAATGTAACCCTAAATATGCTAATAATAAACTAATCAACTTATAACTAATATCTCTATTTTTTTCCTTAAACATAATATCCGTAATTCTTTGAAATATAAATCTAATAAATAATGATTCCAGTTCTAAATAAAATCTATCAAACATATTATACTCTATAAAGCTATTTTTTAAATTGGTTAATGGAATTAATGTTTTTAATATTTTTTCATAGTCATATCCAACAGTCAATCTTGCAGATAAACCATCATTATTAGGTAGATAATGATAACATGTATCATTTGTAAAAGATACATACCTAGCAATAGCATAACTCAAATGATTAATACTTAAATCCTCATTACCATTAAATGACTTATCAGGTAATAAAATATTGTCACGTCTATATATTTTTGCAACAAATCCACATTGCATTATAGGTAAGATATGCTTATCCTCAAACAAATCATAAGTTCCTCTAATATTTTTATTTTTAATACTAAAAAAAGGAACATTGTTTGGATGGAAAGAAATTCGTGACACACAAATGTTAGCCCCAGTATCTTCAATGGTTTTTAATAATACTTCTAAATAGTTTTGTTCTATATAATCATCACTATCTAAAAATACAATATAAGGAGAACTAGTTACTTCCAAAGCATTAATTCTAGCTGCTGCTGCACCAAGATTAGGCTGATTAATACATCTAATGTCTAAACTACTTTTAGTTATAAAACCATTTATAATTTCTAAACTATTATCTGTCGATCCATCATTAACTAATACAACATCAAAATACCTAAAAGTTTGCTTTTCTATACTTTTTAATAATCTCAGCAAATAATTCTCTGTATTATAAACAGGAATCAAAACACTTATTTTAGCCATTCTCCCCCTCCTTGCTTAAAATATTATAACATATCTATTTAATATCCAAAAATTCATCAAAGCTATTATATCTTATATCTCTATTACTTAAACATTTTAAAAAGATTATATTCCTATAATCTTCTAATTTTTATCTATAATGAAAACTTCAAAGCAATAACTATTATAGATAAGAAAATAATAATCTATATTGTACGTGGCCTAAGACCACCTTCTCTATATGTAAAAGTGTTTCGGGGACGAATAAATTTTTCTAAGTCATCAATCAAACTATGTACATTAAAATACTTATATTTATGTCCGCCGACTCTCACACTAGTACCAAGAGATTTAAGATACCGTGCCGATTGTTCTACAAATTCATCAGTAGTTATGATCCCATTTTCTACTTGTTTTTTTAATTTAGTAACATAAGCTTTCAAAAGAAAACTATAAATATTTTTGATGCTTCTTTTAATCTTTTTATTAGGCAATAAAAATTGAACATCAGAATGATAATTCACTAAATCAACATCAGTTATAAAATTTAAAACATCTTGCTCACTAGCATATTGTTTTAAATTATTAATCAATCCCATTAAATCTGCTTTTAAATAATATCGTTTCATATCTTCTTGCCCAACAATTTTCTCCAATTGCTCTACTACACCAACTTCAAAGTTATATGCCATAAATAATCTATTATTCAGTATTTTATGTTTCTTGCCAAAACATCTTCGAGCTAGCAACTCCGCATATCCTTCATTTATACCTCTACCAATATTATTCCTTTTAAAAATATTTGGAGTATTCACAAATTGTTGGAAACCACAAAAAGCCAACTTTTTATCTTTATCATAAACTGTACTCGCCATATGAAATAGCTCATGATAAATAGAAGAAAATAAAGAATAACGGATTCGATTTTTTTTCACAAAATACGCTCCCTCCAAACCGACTAACAACATAAAAGCATTCGATTTTATGTTAACCTCATTAATATTATTATAAAAATTGATTAATGAATCTTTTGGGAACTCTTTTTCTAACACCTCAGTAAATTCTACAACTGCATCTCTCACTTTTTTTGAGCTTATTTGATTTATTTCTACATTCGAATATTTTTGTTTCAATTCAGGAGGAATATTAACCTTACTAATATCTTTTGGTTCAGAATACTTATGCAACGTATAAGATGATATAATTCTTCGCGTTGTATACAAAGAAATCAAAGGATGACAACCACTAACTACCGATTTGCCAAAACCAATTATGCTTTTTATTAACTGTCCAACCATAATATCGCCTATACTTCCTGAAACTTAAGAGAAGCTAATACGCACTCCACAGCATCCCATTCTTCCTCTGTTTTTATTGGATCAAGTCTAGAATCATCATCTGGATAGTATATTGCCGCAAAAACATTTAACTTTCTTTTTTCATCATATGTGTTATCAGTATAAATAACATAGTTTTTTTCTGTTGAAGCTAATTGAAAAGCTGATAATATTTCATATTTTATTTTATTACCATTTTTGTCAATTAATTCTAAAAACTTTTTTTCTTCCATAATTTCTTCTTCTATAATCTTTTCTTCCATATTCGAATCCCATCCTATAATGAATAATATCATACTATATTAATTAAATCAAATAATAAACAGCCTAATACTATCTTATATGAATGACCATAGCAATTATTTTTTCAACTAAAATTAAATTATTAGCACATACTAAAAAAGAATCGTTATTAAAACGATTCTCTATTCAATATTAATCTCTATTTCCTCACCTAATAAAAGTTTATAGTATTCCCCGCATTCTTTCGCTTCACAACTAAATTCAAGAACAAATTTATTATTCTCAATTCTATTAATAAAACACTTGAAACTTCCTGTAAATAAAGATATCCAACCTTTTTCATCTTCATATGTAATATCTGTAATATATTTACTTATATCCTTTTTATCATTCGTTTTTAATTTCTTGCAACTACTTGTCTTAGATCCACGATGTCCTACTTTTAAAACATTTATATCGGGTAGATTATATTTACTTAATATTTCTTTTTTTGTAGTTATAGATGCATCTCCCATAAACATAAATTTATATCCATTTAGTTCAGTATAAATAACATTAATATTATCATTTTCATTATCATATTCATTAGTTTGTAAGAAATATAATTTATTTCTATCAATATCTAATTCTTTAATACATGAATAATACTTTATTTTTTTCTTATCTAATACTTTTATTAGTTCTTTTTCTAAATCATTATATGGCCCGCAATTAAAGATTACTTTATCTACTTTGAAGTTATTGACCAAATTAATTGCTTCTCCCATATGATCATAGTCGCCATGTGGTGATTGTCAAAAAGTAGGTCTAATTTAAGTAAAGAAAAAAGATTACATAACGTAACCTTAATCTAATGTCTGGTGAGCTTTTTTAATATCAGCATTTGCCATTTCTATTTGTCTTTTTTTATCTAAAAATATATTTATTATCTCTTCTGGTTTTTCCATCGTATATCCTTGTTTTCTAACATAATCAACCCAAAATGGAGATTTCAATACTTTTTCAAATTCACTATCTAAAGTTTTTGTTACTATATCTATACAATCTAATGCAGTTTTTGGAGCATTAACTGATATTTCATCAATATGGTTCATGATTCTATCTAAATACGAAATCAATTTATCACTATTGAAATGTTTTTCAAGTAATTCAGGTGCAACATCTCTATAACCATTATTTATTGTATAAATTGATTCTATAATACTTTTTAATATTTTAGAATCATCATATCTACTTTCAAATAATTCTAAATTTTTTTCAATTTTTTCTATATTATTTAATAAACACTTTTGACAATCTACTACTACAATAGGAATATTAAAATCTTTTGCTGCTTTTAAACTTTCAAGCCAAATTGGATCACTACTAAATTCTTCCTTTGTTTTTAAGTATGCTATATAATCTGGATTAATCCTTTCTAACTTACCATTTATTACTCTTCTTCTAGAACGATAAACTTCATTATTCGTAAATCTTGTGTTATTTATTAAACTATCAGGTGTTCTAAATTCAACATCAGCAATTAATTTTTTTTGATGAAATGGATTTGTAACATTTAATTCTCGATATACTCCACCAGTACCTAAATCATTTGCTCCTAATAATAATAAATTGTTTCTACCAAAATTATTAAAGCCAAACAAACAGTGCTTTACATGTGTTTTTACGCTACTGCTGTTAATAATTGAATTACACATATAATCAGTAGCAATACTTGGACGATTCCATGCGTCTTTAAAATTTTCAGGTGTTTCGTGTTCTGTTGCCATACCATACGAATAAATACACATATTAAAATCTAATCCAGCATCATATATATTAATACCATCAACGTTACCAATTTGTTTTTCATTTGTTGGTGCATAAAACTTGTCATCATATATTTTTGAGTAAAAATTTCTAAGAATAGAATCTATATTAATTAGAAAACTTAAATTCTCATATGCTATTCTATCGCTACCTTTACCTTCAATAATATTTTTAATATCAAGTAAAAAATCTTTTTCCTCTGATTCAGGTAAATTTTCTATATCCTTACCATATCTCATATATAAATTATAAGATTTATCATATT
>Ga0247611_10002983_pt1 | contig 26012 bp, 32 predicted proteins | sample 177DNAGHGhighgp2_FD_192422 | JGI IMG/M metagenome (GOLD analysis project Ga0247611, IMG submission 192422) | Sheep rumen microbial communities from Palmerston North, Manawatu-Wanganui, New Zealand - 1770 DNA GHGhigh gp2 | ecosystem: Host-associated > Mammals > Digestive system > Stomach > Rumen... | reverse complement strand
ATGATAATTTATCTCTTTATCAATTTTATACTGATCATTATATTCTAAATAATCGCAATATTCATACCATTGAGTAATTAACTTCAGTAGATTTTTTCCTCTAGGACTATCATAATCTACATAATCGCAATGATGAGATATATAATATATCGGATCTTCATAAGTATAAAAAATACTCTTTCTATAATTTCTATTTTTTGGAAATGTATATACTAATTGTGGAGATTTTCCACATAATGGACAAGCTTTTAATAATTTATTATTTTTAGCCATAAATAATTCCGTTCCTTTGTCTTATTATATCTATGAGATTTGTAATCATTTCTGAAGATTTTTCTTTATCACAAGGATAGTCTTTTCCATTAAACGTAAATTTACCATCAGTAGATTTATTAATTCTACTTCTTATTTCTTTTAAGTCTCGCATATAAATAGTTAGATTATTTTCGTTCATAGTATTACTCCCCCGTATTTATAGTATATTATTCTAGAAATATTTATTTTTCTTCTTTATATAAATTAGACCTTGTTTAAATCGGGTTATTCCAGTATAATTTAACGCTCGTTGCATTTGAGGTCTAGTAAATTCTTCTATATAGATACCAGTTTGATATTCTGAACCTTGACATAGATGAGTAGTTAGACAATAAGCATATTCAAAGAATTCTCCCTTAGTATAATTCTTATCCATAGATTTCATTTCTTGTTTTCTTGGATATGGAGCTAGAAAGTATTCCATATTACAACTAAGATGTCTAAAATAATCATTAACTAAATCTGGTTTGAAATCTATAGTAAATATATTACCGTCATATCTAGAAATATCAGCTGGAGACAGTACAGTTCCACATAGACCATTACATAAACTAATTCCTAAACAATTAATATCCCAATTATTTTGTCTACATATAACCCTCTCTCCAAATGTAGGCAATTGTCCACTATAACCCATAAGACTTCTAATATTAGAGTTCATAATTTCTCTAGTTCTATTTGTTCCACAGCAAACACATTGAGCAAAATCAGTAAACATTTCTGGTACTATATCATCATCTGTAATTACTAAAACTTGATCACCATATCTACCACAATGTATTGGTAAATCTTTATTTGCTCTATTTGCTATATAAACTATAGGACTAGATTCTGCTTGTCTCATTAATTGATTCAATCTATGAACCTTACCATCTATAAGAAATCCAGGATCATCACCTACAGGTGGTAACTGATTAGGGTCACCACAAACAATAGTTTTAATTCCAAAAGATAAAATATCTTTTATCATTCTCTTTGGAACCATGTAAGCTTCATCTATAAATATAAGCTTTATACTATCTTCAATAAAGGGTCTTAACCTAAATACCTTTTTCTTTTTCGGAAGATTGAACGCTTCTGAGATGTTATCATAATCTGCTACCTCAACCAATTCATATAAACTACTATGAATAGACTTAGCAGATAAGAAACCTCTAGTTCGCATAACAATTGATGCTTGACCTGTATAAGCCATAGCTAAATATTGATCGGGATTTAGATTAAGACTCCTTAATATCTCATAAATAAGAAAAGTCTTTCCAGTTCCAGCAGCACCCGCTATCTGGAATAATTGCTCAGATTCATTGAAGAACCACTTCACAGCAGCTTGTCTAATTTTCTCTTGATCATCATTTAATTGATTCATCACACATTCCTTGTTTATGTATCCATTTTACAAATTTTACACCTCTGGTAATATATCAAAATTATGAAGATCATAATTATTACTACCAGATATTATGAATATAGCTTCAATATAAGACAAATATAGATTATAATAATAACTAGTATAAATATCTCCATTCTTAGTCCTTATTACTAATCTCTGCTTAAATCTTTCACCCTTAGGAACAAATACCTTACCAGCTTCTTCCTCAGTAAAATGAGCTATATATCCAATATCATTTCCATTAGCTGATTCTTTTTCTATATAATAACCAAATAATGTAACCATTAAATTATAATTAGTAGATGGATCAAACACTATATCATTATTTCCAGCATATACATTGTTTGAAAAACTCATCTTCATTTGTTTGTCTTTAAACTTAAGAACAATACCTGTATCTTGATCAAAAATATATTGATCATGATTTATAGATAATCCAATCTCTAAGAAGAGATTATAATACATTTCTTTTAAATCATTAAATAACATCTTGCCATCGGCAGAAGGATACATATTACAGTTCCTCCTTTCTCATAATTTGTTAAATTAATCACATCTTATTAATTATTGGTTATTGGAGGTGTATAATTTTATGTCTAACTTTTTTGAAGATAAACGTATTATTGCTGAACGTGTGAAATTAGCAGAAGAAATAAATCTTCCTGAATCTATTGATGATTACGAAAATATTAAGGCGAAATTTTATATAAATATATTAACGCCAATGTTAGATAAATCTATGACTAAATCTGAAACAAAATCTGCACCTAATATAAGTATATACAATAACAATAATTTGACACCATCAGATTACGAACAATCAAATTATATTACTTTGACAATACCAAGATATATATTGATGCAATTTAAAAACAAAGTTCCAATAGATACTGAATTTATTATTACTTGTATTGGTGAATTTAAAGTGCAACATTTTAGAATCATTGGTTTGTATACTCTAGATAGTGAGGTGTAAAATATGAATCAGAAAAGACAACAAGCTGAAGAATTAATATATAAAATATATGATACAGTTGATCCTACAAAGACTAATTCTGATTATTACAGAAAAATATTTGCTACAATGACAGATAAAGACTTTGAAGAATTCTGTAAACGTAGATTACCTTTTAGATTCCATAATTCTGTATTTAAAGTTGAACCTAAGATGTATGATATAATTGATGCTTTTAAAGTATTAGATAAACCTTTATTAGAAAAGGTTAAGTTACCTTATGTTTATAAAAACGCTAAAGGTGAACCAGTCGAAACACAAGAGTGTATGGTTATCTATATTCATTTAAAACGTATGAAACAAATGCTTACTAAGAAGAATAATACTGCTATGAATATAGAAAAACGTGATATGAAAACTGGTAGACTTATCGGTTCAGATAAAGGTGGTCAAGAAACAGATAAAGAATTTGAATCTCTAGCTACAATGGGATTAGATTGGACAATGGATGAATTTGCTAGACCTAAAGCCGATGCTATGGCAGCTACAACTCAAATGTCAAATGCTATTTTAGCAAATGGATTTGTTTCTGATAAAGATTTACAAGTACCTAGTGATGATTCGTTAGGTAAGAATATGCTTAATACTTATCTATTAGGTGCTCACATCGCATCAAATCTCGTTGATATAGATTATATGACTCCATATACAGCAAGAAATAAAGCTCCTAGAGTATAACTACTCTAGGAGTCTTCTTCAGTTATAGTTATATCCAATTCTGATATTTCTGGAAATACTTCTGTAACATCAACAAATATTTCCATCATTCTATCTCTAATCAAATCTGCTAAAGCTTGAGCATCTTCATCGGATAATCTTACATCTTTATCTATAGTATCATATTTTATTGAAAGTTTTGCTATACTAATAGGTGTATTAGATTGCTCTGCTCTATTACCAATAGTACAATAAAATTCTTGACCCATAATATTTACCTACTCCTTCTTTTTAGCATTTTCTAAGAAAGAATTTTTTGTTTTCTTTTCTTTATTATTAGTAGGTTCATATCCATATTTTGATTCAGCCAATCTTTCATTACCATCAGGACCACCAGATCCTAATCCACCACCAACACTAAAAGTGTTTATTCCATGTGGATTCATTTTAGTATAATTACATTGTGCTTCTGCTTGAAGATACATATTCTGATGATTAAGATAACTGAAAAATTCTAAGAATTTATCAATATTCATATCTACAAAATCTTCATTAGTATTTATAGTCATCCTAATTCCTTCTTTATATGTACCATCTTCATATTCTATGACTATTGGTTCAAATCTTAACCAATTTTGGAGATCCTTTATATATTCTACCGGATTATAAGTTCCAGTTATTACTAATTTATTATGTTTCTCATCAAATATTCTAGATTCTCCAAAGAACCAAGGAAGAGCTTTGGTCGCAATAATACTATTAAGTATATATACATCATTTACTCTTAATATCATAGATCCTGTAAACATATTTTTATTATTTATTAAATAATAAAAGTTTAAAGTTCTTTTTATGGATCTACCAACGTCTGTTCCAAGGAATTGATTAGATTGATATTCCATTTCGAATTCGTAAAATCGTCTATAACCATTTTTATCCTTACCTGATAATCTTGTACAGAAGTCTAATGTATGTGTAGAATTGAAAAACATCACTGTATCGGTGATTTTATCGAAATCTGTATAATTATATGAAGAATTCATAAAAATAAAAAACCTCCGAAATAAAAATGGTTCCCCTAGTATAGTCCAAAAACTATACTAGGGGAAAGTTAAGAGCAACATTTTTTGGGTGTGCTACTCCATCTTTAATCAACTTTATATAGAATCCTCAGAATCCCTGAATATTGCAACTCCATCCATATGGACATCATTAATATCTACAATATAATTTGGATTGTTGAGAATACTTTTCCCTAGATCACTGCACGTTGGTACAGAAATATATTTATACCAAATCTGTGTATCAAGATCTGGCACTGCACCTTCTAATGGTGCTTGTATATATACCTGCTTTCCGCAGATATCTAATCTATACGTTTCTATTTCTCCATCGGACCTCCTTAGATTCATAAGAATTAATCCGTTAGAAACATATATATCATTTCTAGTTATTTCTGGAAATGCTTCCTTGATATCTGGATCTTTTATAATCATATCCATAATATCTTCATTAGATACATAAGATTCTGGACTTATTGTACTATCTAATTGAGAAGATGAAACTTCTACCATTCCACCATCTTCATCATAGATATATGTAGAACCCATATTAAATGCTGGATAAATTACATTATCATCTCTTTGTGCAAAATTAGGCATATATCTTCCTTCTGGGTTATCTTGTGTTTCATCTTCTATAATTATTTCTGTAGGTTCTTCTACAGTTTGATCTTGCTCAGCTTTCTTAGCTTCTTTACTTGCCTTCTTCTCTGCTTTTCTTGATCTATACTCTTCAAGTATTCTAGCATTATTTTCTTCTTTAATTCTTTTCTTAGTTATCTTTTCTGCATTCTTTTCTGCAATTTCTTCTTTAGCTTCTGCAAAACTCTGCATAAAAGCTGCTTTTGCTTGTTCTCTGCTCATACCTACTACCTCTTTTACTTCGGTTTCTTGAACATCTGTTGCCTTGTTTTTCTTTAATAATTCAACTATCTTACCCATGTTTAATCCTCCTTTTATTAATCTATTACATGGTTTCAGTATCATATTTATAGTATACAATCCATTTATATATTATATCCTTAATTATATATCCAAGTTGTAGGTCCATTATAGTTACATATCATGATATAATATAATTCATTCATTACATGTCGTACTTTTATACATTTATTTGGATATTTTTCTTCTAAAGATTTTACTAATTCATGACATATATCTTCATTAGTACATCTTATAATATCTATCATGTTTAACATATATAAACCTCCTTTTAAAATTTGGTATTTATATTGTTATATTTTGAATTATTGATAAATTCAAATGGTTTGATAATATTAGATTCTGGTTCTTCTTTTTTCTTCTCTATATCAGAAAAATCAAACCGCTTATCATCAAACTGCAGAGGTTTTACTCTCCAAGTTTCTCGACTACTTATTATATCCTGAACCCTTTTATTAATTTCGTATGTTTCCATAGTAGTATCGGATACGTCTTTTGCATATTTATTGAATATAGGAAGTTTATTATAATAGAATTTTCTAATATATTTAAATCCCATATCTACCAATTCGATATACATTGTATTATCATCTCTAGTTCTACCTAGAGTTTGTCTAGCTACTATTTCTGACTTAAAAGGTTCAGCTAATAAGATAGTCATCTTTAATCCTTCAATATGTTCTCCAAGTCCTGCAGATTTAGTTGTAGATAATAATAGTTTCTTTTTCTTCTCTTCTAGTTTCTGAGAATTATCTACTAATGATGAAAATATTCCAATATCACCTAAAAATTCTGGATAATTAGTTCCTATCCAATGATAAACTCTTAATATTCCTTCATTTGTTCCTATATAGAAAAGAACTCTACCATTACATTTTATAACTAATTCCATTATAATTCTAAGCATTTTATAAAATTCTGGATTTTTGGTAATATAGTCAATATATTTCATTCGATCTAACCCATATTGATTTTTACACTTAGAAATATCACTTGGAGTTGGTCTTGAATTATATTTAATTGCAATATAATCTGTATGAGGATCATTTCTCTCATCAAATAAATCAATAGATGGAACATTCTTAAGAGATACTTGATATATTCTATTCTCTTTAAAATTAGATCTTCCAGGTGTAGCTGTAACGTAATAAGTTCTCCATACATTTGTATGATAATCTATCATAAGCATATTATCAAAATTTGTATGAGCTTCATCAAAAAACTTTAATCCAATACCAAGATATCTGAATAATTCATATACTTTATCCCATCCATAAGTATCACCAAATGATTTTAATGTACCATGAGAACATAGATAAATACTAGCATTATTTGCTTTCGATGAATTACCCGATAATATCATATTGATATTATCCGATCCTTTAATTTGTACTATGTCTTTATCAGTTAAATTTGTATAATGTATTATCTCGTTTTTCCATTGAGATAATAATGAATTAGATGCAGTAATAATCATTGATTTGATTTTGTAAAAACAAACTGTCATTATAGAACAATAAGTTTTACCTTTACCAGTATTGAGGTTTACAGATAATTGATAAATATCTGCATTTTCCTCATATTCATTAACTCCGCACATAAATTGCAAAGCTTTTATCTGTTGTTCATCTCTTGGTTTGTATTTTGGTTGTATATTTATTTCTTTATATTTATGATGAGATTCTCTATGATAATATTTCTCATCTAAACATTTTCTTACCCACCACAAATCGATACCTCTTGGAAGGTACAATCTTTCATTTGTTTCATCGTAATACATTCCAAAAGGCTCTAATTTGTGTTTAATTGGATCCCATACAGAAAATGTTTGTTCTATTCTATCATTATCACCTAAATGATAATCATTGATAATTATTGCGGTATTTGTAACAACTATCTTTTCCATGGTTCCACCTGTTATTTATTAATCTATTATAATATCTTTAACTAATTCATCATTATAAGCTTTGATATTATCTTTATTCATACGAGATGCGGTATCAATATAAGTGCCCAGAAAATCTTTAACTACTTTTATAGCTAAATCATCATCGGTACATCCATCTTTATATAAAAATTCAGGAACAAAAACTTGTACCGCAACTGATACATCTGATTTATTGTATTCAAATACATCACTATTGGGTTCAAATACATCAAAAATATTATACACATTACCAACGTTTACACCATCAACAATACTAAAATTCCTTGTATAATCATATATAACGTCTACGATATTATCATTATCATCAATGAGTAGAGTATATCTATTTCCAGAATAATACTCTGCATCATCATCGTTTTCAATTAATGGTATTGAATCTGTTATTACATCATCAGAATCTGACCACCATGAAACGGATTCCATTAATTTATCATATAAATCAATTGAATCAACTACACATACAGGATTATGATTTTCATCTTTTACAAGATATACTTCTTTTAAATTTTCTAATCCCGCAATTGAGCTTCTTTTAAATAAAATTCCAACCATATATCTATTCCTCCTTTTTAATCTTCATAATCATCTAAAAAATCAAAATTTTCATCAATATAAGCTATTTTATTTTTATCATCATATACTAATTTTGCATCTCCAGAACCAAATGGATACAATTCTGCATCATCGGGAAGACTAGATAATGCTACTCTTAAATCTCTTACATTTGTTATACAATTTAATACTAATCTGCTCATTTTTTATCTCCTTATATATAACCAGAGTACCCTGTATAATAGGGTACTCTGATTTCATTTTAATAATTATTAGGATTTTCCATATCCTTCTTATTTAATTTCTTTTTCTTTCTTACTCGACCTACCCTTATCTTAGGATTATCAAAAGATATAGGTTCTATAATATTTTTCTCTGACCCATCATCTGGAACATTATCATCAGATATAATATCTTTATTCTCTAGGAACTCTTGAGGCTGTTTCATGAAATAAAGATCGTCAACTGATGGTTTATATAGATTTCTAGAGTTCGGATCTAAGAAAACTTTGCTTGGTGTTGTACTTTGAAGTCTTACAGTAATAGATGGATTATGAGATAACGAATTACCCAATGTAAGTATTTGATAATCTTCATTTGGAATATCCCAATTTGGTTTCTCTAATTCATCATCTATATTTCTAATCTGATTCATAAGCAATACTTCGAAATGTACAGCATTGAGAGTAATACCGCCCATAATATTAGTATTAGTAAACTCTCTAAGTAGAGTATCTTTATTATGATCTTTCATTACCGACTTAACGTCTATAAGTTTCTTAATCTTATCCATAGTTTGGGATAATTCATTATTCTTTATTTCCATAGCAAATAATGATGGAAAATTAAATAACTCAACCATATCTATTTCTATTGCAGAATTATCTTCATTATAATTCTTTAAAGCAAAATCTAAGAAATCAGATACAAAATATAAGTTATCTGCTTCAGATGTATATATTTTCGTCTCATTTCCTTGAGGATCTTTTACTATAAATGAATTGATATAATAATTATAATCTATTTCATCATTTTCATCTTCCGTTTTAATATCTTCATCAATTACCATTGTATAACCTTTTACAATTATACCTTCTTTGATAGCAACAGTATTGAAGAATGCTGTAAAGAAATTATGAAATCCTTCAGACCAATTAGTCTTGATAATATTAGACTCTAATAAATGCTTTGCAGATAATAGAGTTTGAGTATAAATAGATGACAATCCTTCTGCAGCTATTTGTCCAACGTTAACTTCTTTATTGGTATATGCGAGATCACCATAACATTTATAACATATTCCTTCACCCCTTGCTGCAGAAGAACATGTCATCGGAGACCTAAAATATAAGGTCTTTCCTATAAGATGTTTATCTCTCTTATAATCTAAGAATTTATCTAATCCCATTGGGTTTTCTCTATAATATCTAAGATCATACATTCTGAGTTTTTTATCAGAATCAATATCAACTTTCATAAAGTTTCTAGTACCACAAGTGTATTCTGGATCTGGATATAATCTTGTATCTTGATTATTAAGTTCTAGTTTTCTAGCAAACTCACCAGACTCACCAACATTATTTTTCTGAAGAATCTGAGCTACTCTACCATTAGATGATTCTATAAATAATTCTGTTGGATTCTGGAGTCCACCATTTAAGAATGAATGATTTACAGCCACTGGATATACAGATCCTTTGCCATCAGGCTTAGAACCAATATTAACTGCAACTTCTTTATACTGTTTTGGTGATACAGCTTCTCCAGTTCTAAATGAATCTGATAAACAATGATCAGAGTTCTTAATATATTCAATCTGTTTATGAGTTACCTCCATACCAAATTCTTTTACATCTTCCAATGGTACATTGGATACATCTAAATGCATTGTATCATAAAACTCTGGATATTTATTCATTAATTCTATTGTATCTTCAAGATTTAATGAATTACTTAAGAATGGCTGGAATCTTCTAAATTCCCTGAATTTTCCAATAGTGCCATCTATAATCTGATTTAATGCTATAATATCTACAGACTTTCTATTCTTATCTATAAATACATTATCTACATAATCTTTACAATATTTTTGTGTAATATCATCTGGAAAGAATAAATGAACTGAATGAATCTTCTTATCTATCATTACTCTTAATCTCCAAAACATGAGATTAAACATATAATCAAATATAGATAAATTAATATCGATTCTATCTACAAAATGTACATGAATTTTCATATTCTGTACAAACTTTGTTTCAATTCCATCTTTAAGAATATTTATAGCATGGTCAAATAAGACATCTATATTATCTTTATTAATATCTTTAGTATAAATGTCCTGATATCCTGTAGATACCAGATCTTTATAAGGACTATAATACTCCTCTAGATATTCCATATTTTAAATACCTCCATCTTAATTATCATCTATATAGTATATAATTGTTTTTAGTATATTAAATTTTTATTTCAGTCTTTAACTATAGTTATACCAATATCTTGGTCAGTAAATACTTCAATACGACCAAAACTACTGAATTTTGTTGGTATTCTTACATAATAATGTTTCTTTCCAGTCTTTATTTCTGTACCTATCTCTTTAACATATCCAACAGTTTCATGATTCTCATCATAAGATATTCTAACCTTATCATATAAATTCAATTTATTATCCATATTATACCTCCATAGGTATAATTATATCAGGATTCCATATTACTATAGATTCACAATCCCAGCTATTAAAACATTCTTCTTTTTTCTGTATATCTTTATATTTGCTTCCAAATAAAAACATATGACCGATGCTTGGATCTTTAAGTTCTATACCATCATATTTATCTCTTATACTATTGAAATCTATATATAATTTATCATCCCAATCATTAGATTTACAATAATTAAGTTTATTTATATCATCTAATTCTTCTATTACAAGAATTTTAGCATTATCTATTAAAGTAAACCTAAAAGGTATAGTTTTACTGAGATCTTTCCAATCTGCACAAAAATCTTTCCAGCCATATTCTGCATCTTCTGGACTTCCCCAAAATCCACCAGCTGGTTTTGATATCCATTGATTCATATCTTTTGGTATTATCATTTTATTTTTATCAAAATCTTCTTTAAGATATGATATATAAATTTTACTCATAGTTTTCTCCTTTTTATTATTCCATTTTATTTCTATGAAATGACATATTCCATGGATTACGTTCATCTTGTTCTTTTAATTTTTCAGCTTCTAATTTTTCTCTTATAAATTGATTATATTTGTTTATCTGTTTATCTTTATAATCAGATGTCTTTAATACAAATTTCTTATATTCTTCATAAGAATTAATATCAATATATTTACAATCTATAACAGAGAATGTAGGAAGATCTACACATGTTTCGTAAGCATTAGCAGATGCAATGATATATGTATCTAATCCCAATTTTTCAGAATCTTCCATAATTACATTTAATAATTTCTTAAAGTCAATAATATTATCTATAGAATAACCAGAATCTATAGCATCGAAAAATATCCATCTTTCGTTAGAATATTCTTCTTTACAGTGATTTTCTTCAGGACACAAAATGTTAATAATTTTAGAAAATTCACCTTCAATTTCACCAGTTCTAATATATTTACTAATTTTAACAACATTTTCACTTAAATTGATAGTAATATTTTCTCCTTCTGATGATGCATACATATCTGCAACTAAATTAAGATTTCCATTAAATCCTGCAAGAGACATTGCATTACCACCACCATCTTTTTCATTATCATATTCAAAATATTTTATATGATCTTGTTTCAATCTCTCTTTTATTATTAATTCTAATGTAGATTTTCCACATCCATTACAACCAACTAAAATTGTAATTCCTGAATTTATTGTAGCTTCTGATTTCTTATATAATATTCTTGTATCATAATATTTCCTAGGAAATTTAAAAGTTCTACTTTTCATTTATTTACTCCTTTCTTAACCCATACTTCATATGTATAGTATTTAATTGAAAAACATTATAATAATCTGAAGAAAGAGGTGAGATTATGGCTACAAGTTATGAGTATTTAAATAATCCTGCTCAGACTTATACTCTAGAGCAATTCATATCAATGAAAAATACAGATGATATGACTTATAATAATTTCTCAATATATGGTCTTATTGATGGACAACAAATCTTAGAGTCTAATCTCATTGATGAGTATTTAGACGAATTATATAAAATTTGTTCTCCTGTACAATTATCTGTAGAAGAACAAAAGAAATATAAATATGCTCCAGATTTATTAGCATATGATGTATATGGATCTGTACAATTAGATTTTATAGTATTAGCATCTAATGATATGGTAGATCCTAAAGATTTTAATCTTAAGAAATTAAAACTTCCTACAGCTAGTAGATTAAGAGAATTTCTTAATGAAGTTTATGGTGCTAATAGTAATTGGATATCAAAAAATAGATATGATTTAGAAAATAATAATATGGAGTAGATCAATCAAGATCTACTCCTATCAAAATCGTTTTTTTTTTGTCACGTATTAATAATAACTATACTATTTTGATAGGAGGATATTATAATATGGGAAAATATCTAGAAGATAGAGAACTAGATTCTGTATTAGAGAATTACTTTAACGAAACAGAAATGACAGTTTTTCAAGAAGGTATTATTGGAAAATTAAAAAATATGTTTTTAAATAAAATCGAAAATGGGAAGAAAGATATAGGTATAGAGTGTTATGATTGCTCTGCTTATAAAATAAATGTTGGTAAAGAATATTTCTATGGTATAAATATAATGAAATCTAAATCTGAAGCTATATCACATTGTTTAATAGTAGATATGAAATTAGGAACCAAAGATGAAGATAAACTTTATATAAATAAAAAATATGAAAAAGAATTAGATTCTACGAAAGTATATTTATGTAAAGTAAAAATAACAAAAGTAAACGAAGATTCTTGTAAATATTGTAAAGTATTAGAGGTTGAAGAGCTTACTCTTGGTCAAGCTTTAAGTCATGTTAATTATGAATTTAAAGATAATTCATCAGCTACAAATAAGAGAAAGCAAGTATTTTCTAAAGTATGTTCTATTGTCAAGAAAGTATTTAATGAAATTGGTAAAGAAACCCTTAATGGAGGATTTGGATTATCTAATTATAAAGATGAATATGAACAAGAGTTGTTAGATGATTTTTTAAATTGTATTAATGATTATTTTCCTATTTTTGATTATGATGCTTGGGAGTTTACAAATAATAAAGCTAGAGATGAAGCAGAATATGAAAAATTTAGCAAAGTAATGTATGAAATAATGGATAAGATCAAAAAAGAATTAGATAAAAATAATATTAGCGGTAGCATAGAAATCTTTGGTGATTGGGATGATGGAGATGTAGATTTTGTTTATAAAGAATAATATACAAGGAGTAGATCAATTAAGATCTACTCCTTTATTTTAAGCAATTCTTTTCCAAATATTTACTACTAAATATGGAGGCATATTATTATGAGATTTTGCACCACCAGAATATTCACAAATTATAGATTGTCCAGTAGTCTCATTCCACCATTGTTGAACCGCATTTATTGCTTTAATATTACCTGTAGATGAATCTCCTTTATTTTTATACCAAGTTATGTTATGCGTATGTGAAGGCATCTCTAAAGTAGTCAATTGATGCATAGTTTCACCACCAGTATTTCCAGCAGTATAAGTATAAGTGGTTTCATTCATATTTTTATCATAATCTATAATAGATCCTGATCCTAATAAGAATCTACCTTCTACTTTTTCCCATGTACCTGGTAAGAAATCATTAGGATTATCTGTACTGGTAGTCATCCAAATAGATCCGATACCATAAATAGTAGTTAAATCATTATAAAGTAAAATATATTATTGATTAATTAATACCATATATTCTAAGTATTCTACTACTACCACTATCAGCGACGAGACTAAATGTTGAGTCTGTAAGATATTTGATATTTATCTGGGCACCTCCAATTGTATATGATACGTATAAATAATTAAGACTTTTAAAAACTACCATCGGACAAATAGTTGTACCATTAATTCTATCAGTATTAGCCATAAGACATAATATTATCCATTTATAATCTGAAAATTTTTTACCTGTAGATAAAGATTTTGTGGATGCTGCTGTTGTAGCGTTTCCTTGATAAATACTATCATAGGAACCATTCATTTTCTCTAATAATCTATCATCAACATATGTGCTAAAATCAGTTAAATCATTATAAGGTGAAATATATACTTATAATGATTTAACAGACGTTAAAACAGATTTAATTGACTTAATAAAGATTAAAAATTTAACTCACGCATATACCGTAGCGGGCAATGGTTTTGTTAATTGGAATCCAGCAACTGATAGTGGTTTTGATATGCAAGGTTACATACCTGTCGGAATTATATCTTATGCAACAAATAGTACAAATGTTACTGTTTTGAATATACAACCATTTAATCACGCTTGGGGTATAGCTTTAAGAAATGTATCAACTACTTCTCAAACTAATACATTTTCATATACTGTTATGTATATCAAAAATAATAGTTAGTAAGTTAAAGAAGAGTATAATACTATTATAAAAGGAGAAAAGTAATATAATGATTTAACTGATTGTAGTACTTATATATCAGCTATAGATCAAGATTTACAAAATCAAAAAATAGTAATAATTACTTCTGGTAATGGTTATATAATGTATTATGATCCTAGAGATGGATTTGTTCATTATCATCAGACTTCTAGATATACAAGTACAATGAATGCTTGGAGTTGGCTTGCTAAATGGACTGTACCAGATAAATATAGACCACCCTATACAGAATTTCATTATGATTGTATTTGGAATGGTAGTAGAATTATGGTATCTGTAAGATTTAATTATGGTACAAATAAAGATGATTATATGACAAATGCATCATCAATGCCTGCTGGTTTGTATTGTTATAATTTTTGCTGGCTTCCTAAGGGACCATTATAAAATTACCTAATTAATGATTTAACAAATTTATCAACTTATGTTAATGCTTCTACATTAACAACTAATGCTCAAACAGTATCTGGGGCTATCAATGAAATTTATCAAGCTTATAATTTTTCTACATACACAGTTACAATAAATGCTGGAGGATCATTTAAAGCTCCAGAAGATGGATTTGTACAATATAAACTTGACGCTACAAATCATAGTTGGGGATGGGCTCAATTAATGATGAATAATGCTACAGAAATACTTAAAGTTAATTGTACTGGTTCTATAGATAGTAAACAATGGGCTAAGGGATGTTTTCCTATAAGAAAAGGTGATACTATAGGAATCATTGTAAATAATAATTCTACTGGACAAGCTACTTATCGTGCTTTTGATAAATCAAATCCTAAAGAAAAATAATATAAAAGGGGTAGTCTTAAATAGACTACCCCGCTTTATCTCCTAAAAGTTCTTCAATATTACCAATATCTAATTTAATATTATTTACAAAATTAGATTCTTCATTCATAAATATTAATGGTTTTATAATCTTTCTTTCTTCTTTATCTATTACATATGACTTCTTAGTGAATGTATTTTCTTCATCTATATCTTGATTTTTAGATAAAGTATTCATACTTTCTGCCATACTAGATGCACCACTAATTTTTATTACAGAAGATCCCATTCTATTCATATCTAATTGAGTATGTATAGATTCTTTAAATTGTGGAATACCACCTACATCTTCAACCAATCTCATTGTATTACCTGGAATAAATGGTTGAACAATATAAGTTCTTTGAGTTTTTGCTCTAGTTTTAACTGCATTGAAAGCCATATATAATCTATCTTCTTTATCATAATCTAGAGTTATAATAATACCAAAATCCAAATTGTCGATCATAAGCATAGATTCACCAATATTAGATTTTCCTAAGGCTTTACCAGTATCTTGATTCTTCTTTCTCTCTAATTCTTCCAAAGTTCTAGAAGCATCTCTATTAAGATGAGAACACGTTATTACTGGTATATCTTTTATTGCTGCAAATGATTTCATCTCATTTACAATATCACCTAATTCCAATCTTACATCAGAATTTCTATCTATACTTCTAATTCTCTTTACATGATCTTGAATAATACATATTACTTCTTTTCCTCTATCTTCAAGATTATCACATAAAGTATATAAATAACTAGTATCAACAGATTTATTTGGTTTATAAACAATTACTAAATCTATTGGACTAGAATCAGTTATCTTCAATTGACCTTCATTTCTTAATTGATTAATTACCTCTTCACAACTATAATTAGCCATACCATAATTGTTTTCTACTGCTAAATCATATAATCTAGTTATAGTTTCGACCACAGTATTCTCCATAGTAAGCATTACAACACAAGGTTTCTTTGATGGATCTTTAGGTTTATACATATTATTATAATTCTTAATCTGATACATAATATTCAACAACAATTTTGATTTACCAATACCAGATGTTCCCAAAAACATATAAACTCTACCAGATTCAAAACCTCCACCAATCATTTCATTTAAACCTTGCATACCTGATTGTAATCTTCTTGATGGATTTGTTACCATATTATAAGTTTCTGTAATACAATTTTCAAAGTTTCCTTCTTCCAATGAAAACATCATATCAGTTGCATTACTAATAAAATTCATTTCTCTGAATTCATTTTGAAATTGCCCAATCATTTCTCCAATTCTTGGAACAATATCTTGTTTATTATAAAAATCTGATGTTTTAAATTGAGATAATAAATCTATCAGATTATCTGCATTAGCATATATAAAATTCCACTTTAATGATTCAAATATAAACGTAGTTACATATTCAATTTCTGCCTTAGATAATACTAATCTATCATAATCAATAAAATCTAATTCAAAACTAATGCCACCATTAATATAACTCAAAACAATATCTCTATCATTTAAATTATTATCTATTCTTGCTTCGAGTCCCTTTTTTATAAAATTAACCCTCTTTACTAATTCTGGATCATTTTCATAATTAACAGGATTAATTGAATTGATCAGGTTTCTTAATGCTACAAGATGTTCTATTCTTATAGTTCTATTTTCTTGTAATATATATCTACAAAATAAATCATAGGTGTTTATATCTAATTTCATACTGATCATTTCATTATTAGTCTTTTTATATCCTGCCTTCTGAATAACCACCTATATCACCCCTTTTCATATTCCATTTCATGCTCATTTGATTACTCAAATGTTTCTTCAAAGATTATTTCTAAATTGATTTGTACAGTAACTCTGATAACTTATCTACAGTTATAAATTCATATCCTTCAGAATTATTAATATACATTACAAATCTATCTAAATCTGAAATAGAATTATCCAAGAGATAACTATAAGTTTCATCTTGTTTAATTTGTTCCTCTTTTTTCTTTTCTTCAATTTCTGATATATCCATAAACTCTACAGTAGTTGTAGAATTATTTCTATAATAATTATTGATAATAGTTTTATCAGAACCATTAACTGGAAATCTTACTTTTACTTTAATAAAATCTATACCTTGTGAATCACGAAGGTTGTTAATATAATCAATTATCTCCTTCGGATCGGATGAAATTAGGTCGTCTAAGAAGATAGTATCATATCTAAAAGACTCTATCTTTTCGAAATGAGTATAGTGATAGCGAGTATCTAAATCATGCACTAAAATCAAGAAACCCTTATCTTCTTCTTCACCAAACTTCCATCTATATGGACATCCACAATAATAATAGAATCCATTAAAACATCCACCTTTATGTACATGACCAGAGATTGCAACTCCAGTACAATATATAAAATCTTCTTCTGTTAATAATCTTCCAGCTCCAACATTATCTCCAAATACTGCACCTTTAAAAGTACCATGAACAAATGCTTCATCATACCAACCAGATTCAAAGAAATATTCTCTATAAACAGATTCATCTACTCCATACAATTCAGGGATGCAAAGTATTCTGCATCCCTTTACAATTTCAAATTGTATTTGTGTAATTATTCTTACATCTACAGTATCATCATCCATATAATGATAAAACATTTTTAATTGATCATAATCATGAGAGAAAGTTCCATGTAATAATATTAATGTAGCATCTTTTTCTCTACATAAAGAAACCAAATTATCAATAAATAATGTGGCATATAATACAACATCAGAATTACTCATAACTTTATGATCAAATATATCACCATCTACAGATATTAAATCTATTTTTGGAAGATTTTTAATTTTATTTAAAAACTGTTCTTGTAATATTTGATATTGAGTTTTTGGATTAAAAGCACCAAAATGAAGATCAGCAATATGAACTTCAATCATTTGTCCTCTATTTAATCTGACTCCATATTCATAGTCTCTAGCCATTTTTCTTCCAATTCCTTATAATTATTTCTTATATATTCATTATTAAAAATATTAAAATGTATATCGTTTAAATCATAGTTAATTATTTTGTCAAATACTATACCAAAATAATTATAAATAAATATATCTAATTCTTGTTTAATAAACTCCAATTGAAGATCACAAATTTCATCATCCAATCCATCTTCATTAATTAAATTAGAATCTTCTACATAATCATATTTATATACAATACCAGTAGAATTATTAGTAATTTTTATCTTTATAAACGATAATCTATTATCCTTATCTAATCCAGTAATAGTGTCGAATAAAGTAGAACTACTTGATTTTCTTATTTTAGATTTTTCAAACAATATATAAAAAATAAAATTTTCACGCTCAATAGTCATCGTAGATTTATTTTCATTTTTTGACACCAATATTGATTTGGATTCTATTGGATTAATCATCAAAGGTGATGCAAAATCATATATATAATTTAAAAAATTTTCCAGTAATTTTACCCAATTTTCAAATTTTTCTTCTTCTGGATAATTTTTGAATATATAATTTTTAATGGATACAAATTCATTGTTTCTAAGTACAGAATATAAATTTATTAAAGATTGTTTCTGTTTCTTTTTTGTATTAAAGATATCATCTTCAGAAAATAAACTTTCATTTCGATAATAATATTCTTCCCACTCATCCTTAAAATTTTTACAATGAGTTGATATTATATAGTTATAGAAGCTTTTAGTTTTAGATATAAATATATTGTTCAAATTATATCACCTCACTTATATAAGGAAATAATCTCATAAATATAATCACATAAAACATTTCTTAATTCATCATTAATCTTATTAATTATAGGAATAGTATTATTGTGTAATTTATGCAATGTAAAATTGAAATTATTTCTATTTCCATTATCCAATATTTCCATTATCTTTATATCAAAAGTATTATCATTGGAATTAAAATCAAATATAGCTGTTATATTATCAAACTTAACTACAGTTTCCATATTCTCATAAGTAATTAATTCATTAACCTTAACCAAGAATATAGATTTATATTTCTTATCATCAAAATTATTGAATATATATAATGATAATTCTGATATATTTTCCATCGTAAGTATATAATTACTATTTCTTAATATATCTACATTCTTCAATAATTTCTTTTTATCATTTTCCCAGATAATATTTGATATAAACTTAGGAAGTTTAGATTTTTCACGTTTCTCTATCATTGATGCATTTACTTCAAGAAAATCACCAATGATTCTATTTGTAGATTCTTGATCAATCATAATTACTCCTTCCCATCAAATACATCAAAAGTATTTTTTACAGATTTTTTAATACTAGAGAATTCCTTTTCCATAGATAATATTGTATAATAAGATTGTAATAAGATTCCAAAGTCAATAATATATCTATCTATAATTTCTCTTTGCCAAGGAACCTCATAATTTAAAAACATATCTTCAAATTTATGCTTAGTTTCTTTATCTACTCTTATTATACCAACCCCATCTACTCTAGGAATATTTTCTACATATCCAGAATTACAAATCCACATATAAGCGCATACTTGTAATAAATATTCTGGAGAAATTTGTTTAGATGTTTTAAAATCTATAATATAAACCTTACCATTGATTCTGCATAAACAATCTATAGTACCACCGAAATAAGGACAAGTAATTTGTTTCTCCATAGCGATAATATCAGATATAAAATATCCATTATTAGCAAGAGTATTCATCCATTCTTTAAAATTATCAAATGCTATAGATACATTCTTCTTCATAGAAGGAGGAATCTTATAAAAAATATTCTCAGCAAACCTTCCTGTAGTTAAAAACTCTTCTATAAGTTCATGTGTTCTCGAACCAATAGTAGTAGCTTTATTCTTCTCAAAGAAATATTTCTGTTTTCCCAACTTGGCAGCCCAAGCAATAAGAAAATCTTTATTTACACATTGATTCAATATATGAGTTGCTCTTGGAACTCCAATTCCTTTATAATCATAATAATCAAAATGTTTATTACGATATTCTTCGTCTATATTATCTAATAAAAACAAATCAGTTAATGACCCTGGTACATCAATAGTCGGATATGTATCTATATTAATAAAATCTTTTAATTCTGGAGACTCTATCCCCTTAATTTCTTTAATAATATCTTTCATATTAATACCTTCTTTTGAATATAATTATTCAAAAGTTTCCGAGATAATAAAAAACAAACTAAATGAAAAAGTACAGGAACTGTCTATTTCTAGACAGTCCCCATATAAATTATTCTTCTTCAATATCATCCATTTCATCTTCAAATTCTTCATGAATTTCATCGCCATCATCTTCGATATTAAAATCAAATTCCATAATATCATTTAATTTCTGCATTGATATTATTCTGAAATATCCTTCATGAATTTGAGATAATAATTGTACCATATTTGTGACAATATATACATCATCATCTTTAGTCAATATAATATTCTTCATCTTAAAGAATTGATCAAATCTAATACCAACATTATAATCTTCTATTTTAAACATTGCAGGTGAAAACTTAAATAAAAAGTTTCCAGCCATTTTTTCATCAAGTTCAAATTCAAGATCTATCTTTTCTACTTTATCTTGGATAGTTCCTTCTTGAACAACTGAAGCATCTTGTTTTGGATATTTATTGGTATTAAAAGTTACTTTAAAAGTTTGGTTAATTTTCATAATTATATTTTCCCTTTCTTAATTATTATCAGGCAAAGATTTGTGGTGTTCTCTTGCCCATTCTATAATATATTCTCTTACTTCTTTAAAGTTTGGTGCTGATCCCATATCATGATATTCATCTTGAGCAAATTCGGCATCAGAATCATGCAATACATCAAAGTATACAGTAATTATTTTCCAATCTTCTACAGGTTTAAGATCTCTACCAAAAGTTTCTTTATAGAGATGCTGATATTGTTGAAAAGCAACTTGATATCTTGGATGAGCAATATCTAAATATTGTTTATTAATCTCTATAACTTGTTGGCAGTATTCAGCAACTTGTGATGGATGCATATTATTCTTTCTAATATCATCTTGTAATTGTGCTTTATTTTGGACAAACCAACTATATTTTGTATTCTTTGGTCCAGGAATATTTTCCCATAAAGTTTGAGTATCTATTCTTAATTTACCTTTATTATTTTCTCTTACAATTCCATATGATCTATTTAATGAATATTCTGGCTTAGATGTTGGTGTTCCAATTATTGAAGCCTTAATATCGTAATCTTTTTGAATCATTTTTACTTTATCGTATACATTATTATATAAATCCTCATCTGGAACTCTAAGACCAACAGATCTATCAAAATCTAATGTATAAGTTAAATACATTCTCTGTGTATTAACATCCATAAACATACTGATAGACATTAAATTTGCTAAATAATTTGGCTTTGGTACAAATGAAAATCTAGCAGTATAAAACTCTCTTAATCCCAATAATACACTCCAAATTGTATCGTTAAAAATATCCGTGCAATATTCAAAATAATTATCATCATTAATTATCATCGATTTAGGTCTAGACATTTTAATATCCTCCTATAACAATAAATATTATATTGAAGTTCTTCTATATCTATAGTATATAATTAAAAAATAAATAAGAAAAATAATCCCACTTGGATTGGTATATCCAAGTGGGATAATAATTTTATTTATATTCGGATACTTTATTACTGATAATAAAAGCAATAATATATAAAATTAATGCTACGATAAATAAAACAATAAAATTATTATTAGTATTTCTTAATATAATTTCTGATGTATTATTACCAGTTAATCCAGCAATTGCCCAAGCAGATAAAGATAATCCGTGGATTTTTGAAATATTATCCATTCCAAATCTAGAAGATAACAGTGCAGGTAATGTAGAAAAACCACCACCGTATCCAAGATTAACCATCATCAATAATAATATTAACATTGTTGGATATATATAATTTATAAGATTATTGCTCACAAATGTTAAAATTATTATTATTGAGCAAGATATAAATATTATAGAATATATCATATTTCTATCTTTGAGTTTATCAGATAATGTTGAATATCCAATTCTACCCAATGCATTACAAGCTGCTGTTACAGATGGAACCACAGTAATTATCAATGGTAAAACAAATATGCTAGATAATATTTGTTTTTCATAACTAATAAGCATTAATCCACAATGTATATTAATGAAGAACATTAACCAAATCGCAACAAATGTTTTATTTTTAAACATTGATAAAGATTTAAATTCATTATCAGTATCATCTTTTTCTACCCAACCATCAGGTTTCTTTAATAATAGATGACCACAAAACATCATTACAAAATATATAGTTCCTAATATATAAAACATAGCAGATATACCATATTTATTCTGTAAAAATTCCATAATAGGAGTTGCAATAGCTTTAGCTAAACCAAATCCCATTATTGATATACCAGTTGCTAATCCTTTTTGTTCAGAAAACCATAACATTAGGGTTTTGACAGGGGTCAGATATCCAACCCCTAATCCTATACCCATTATACATCCATAGAATAAATAAATTCCTATTAATGCAACTATTCCTGAACAAAAATGAATAGTTAAGCCAGTTCCAATCATACCAGTAGTAAAACATATACATGCTATCAATGAAGATTTATGTATATTTTTCTCCACTATTTTACCAGCAAAAGCAGCAGACATACCTAAAAAGAATATAGCTAATGAAAAAGCCCATCCTGTAGCAAATGTACTAACTCCTATTTTAGAAGCTATAGTTTCTTTAAAAGTACTCCAACAATAAACTGTTCCAATAGAGCAATGAATTAATAATGCTGGAATAGCTGCTCTAACCCATTTATTATTCATTATAAATCTCCTCTTTTCATTGGTATAAATTCGTTTAATTTATGAAGAATTACTTTACCTTGTTTTCTGGTTTGTCTCATGTTAATAATTCGTTGATTTTCCGATCCTCTAAATCTTAAAGTTAAATTACATAAATCTTTCATAAAAGGACCATCAACCAAAATATCAATATTATCTAAAATATTATCTGTAAAATCTGGATAATATCTATATCCTCCAGGAACAAGATCTCGTTCATATACATTACCAGTATACATCCATATTGTTTTTTCTGGTAATTCTCTTTTTATTTTTAATATTAAACCTACTAAATATGATTGATTTATATATTCAAATGGTTCTCCGCCAAGAATACTAAGACCATCATATTGTGGTAAACTTAATTCTTCAATTAAACTATCTTCTATTTCTAGAGTATACTCTTTTCCATAATTAAAATCCCAAGCTTCTGAATTAAAACAACCATCGCAATTTAATGTGCAACCAGATACAAATAAACTTACTCGCACACCAACACCATTTGCGATATCACTTTTATATATATTTCCTATATGCATATAGAAAACCTCCTATATAACCATCTTTTTACTGTGTTTAAATCTTAATTCAGTTTCTTCTTGTTTACCAATATTAAATGCAGATTTATAATCTCCAGTTAAATATCCAGTTACTCTTCTAAGTCTTTGAATATGATTACCTCCACATTGTGGACAAGTATCACCAAGATCGTCAGTATATCCACAATCTAGACACATATCATTTGGTACGTTAATTGCAAAATATGGAACATCTTTATCTAGTGCATAATTAATAACAGATTCTAAAGCTTCAAGATTATTCTTTGCACTTGCATCAAATTCTACATATGTTATACATCCAGCTGAAGAATATCCAGTTAATTGTGATTCTATATCTATCTTTTCAAATGGATCTATTTCCTTCCATACTGGAACATGCATAGAATTAGTAAAGAATTTCTTATCAGAAATATTAGGAATCTCACCAAATCTTTCTTTAAACTTTGTCATAGCAGTATAGCAAAGATTTTCAGCAGGAGTATAATATACGCCAAAATTAAGTTTATATTTTTGCTTAAATTCAGCACACCTATCTTTAAATAGTTGCTCGATTTTCTTAGCCAGTTCCATACCTTTTGGTTCTGTATGATCACAACCAATAAGAATTTGAAGAGTTTCAGCAAGTCCCAATTGTCCTAAAGCTAATGTACCATGTTTAAGTGCTGATCTAATTCCTTCTTCAGGAATATATCCTTCCATTGTACCATTTTCATACATAAATGTAGCAGATTTAGGATCTTGTGAACAAATATATTCAAATCTTTCAATAAGCATATCTTTAGCTTCATGAATTTTAATATCTAATCGTTTCATAAATGCATCTATTAAGATTTTTTCGCTATATCCATCTGGATACATTAATGAATCTAGATTTTCTTTTATTTCCATAGCAATTGTAGGCATTATAATGGTAACTGGGCATATATTACCTCTACCATCTTTAAGCTGTCCAAATCCATTAATATCATAGCCATTTGCTGTTCTACAACCCATGGTGCTATATATTTGTTTTGGATCATTTGGATCATATCCAGCATTACCAGACCAATCACAATTAGCATAATTAGGATATAATCTTTGTGAAGTTGATCTAATAGCTAATTTAAATAAATCATAATTAGGTTCTCCTGGTTTACGATTAACACCTTTCATACATTGGAATATTCCACATGGAAAAATTGCTGTTTTATGGAATTTACCAACACCTTTAATTGATCCTTCTAGTAATGCTCTTATAACTAATCGTCCTTCTGCAGATTTACATGTACCATAATTAATAGAAGTAAATGGTAATTGATTACCAGATCTACTTTGCAATGTATTTAGATTATGATACATACCTTCTACTGCTTGTTGCGTTTCAATAATTGTATCATACATTGCAGATTGATAATATTTTTTATTTAATTTATCATTACCAAAATAGAAATCTTTTTCTTCTAATCCAGTAACATTAAAAAATTCTTTCTTATGATCATCTACCCAATCTTCAAATTTATTTCTATAAATTTTAAGATTATTTTCTACAAGCTCTTCATAATTATCAAATAGCATATCTATAAGATTAAGATCTTGAAACTCTTCATTATCTTTAATCCATGCAACTATATAGTGTTTAAGAAAACTTTTTCTTACAAATGGAACCATTGTCCAATCAAGATGAGTAGCACTAACGCCACCAAATTGTTGTAGAGATTGTAATTGAAAACATACTGCAACTAATTGAAATGCAGTGTTTACAGAATTAGCAGGTCTAATATCTGTTTGTCTTGTATTGAAGCCTTTTGCTAATATTTTATCAAATGGAAAACTTAAACAATTGTGCATTCCAACTGCATATGAATCTAGATCATGTATATAAATTATATTTGAAAGATGATTATTTCTAGACATATCTGACATTATATAATCTAATGCAAAATTCTTCATCATTACAGAATCAGCTTCACCTTTTCTACCACCAAATGAATGCTCATCTACATTAGCATTTTGATTAGCCACATTTGAAGCTTTTAGTTTTGCATTTATATTTCTCATATATGCAGTATTTCTTAATCTTTCCCTATTTCTTTTATCTCTATATAGTATATATGCTTTAGCAACATCTTTTCTTTTAGTACGCATTAATCCATCTTCTACAAGATCTTGGATTTGTTCAACAGATAATTCTTTCTCTTTACATTCG
>Ga0247611_10002981_pt1 | contig 26015 bp, 20 predicted proteins | sample 177DNAGHGhighgp2_FD_192422 | JGI IMG/M metagenome (GOLD analysis project Ga0247611, IMG submission 192422) | Sheep rumen microbial communities from Palmerston North, Manawatu-Wanganui, New Zealand - 1770 DNA GHGhigh gp2 | ecosystem: Host-associated > Mammals > Digestive system > Stomach > Rumen... | reverse complement strand
ACTCGTTAGTAAGAATAGCAGCGTTCATTATTCAGTAAACAGTGGTTAGTGGTTAGTAAACAGCGGATAAGAGAATATCCGCAAACTGTTTCCACAGACAATAATAAAAATTTACACCCTGAAATTCAATAGGTTTCGCCATACAAAGTGTCTATTTGTCTTTTTCGTCACATTACATTTTTTGTCAAACTCGCTACCGGCCCTGATTAATTCTATAGCAAGCGACACAAAAAATTGTCGTCCGGAATCTGTTATGTACAATATGCACTGAATTCAATAGAAACGAACAATGTCAAAACGAACATGCATTATTTTTTAATTCTTTAGTTTTAAAGAAATAAGTTCATTTTACATAGTTATTTCACTAAATTCAATGGAATCATTTCTTTCACTTTCACTATACAAAAAACACCCCGACCCATACGGGTCGAGGCGCTTGGTGTTTGGAGTGTTTAATGACAGTTTATTAGAAGTTCTTGCACTGGCCTTTCCACTTGCCACGTTCGCCAACAATCGGCCCATCAATATACTTGCCACTGTTGCCCACAAAATCCGCTTTACGGAAGTCTTCGCCACCGAGATGCCAACGCATCCAGGCAACTGTCGCAGCCATGCCGCCCCACGGGCCGGAACCGTGACCCCAGCCACATTCACCCTGCTGGCATTCGTTGCCCTGACCGCCAGTCATCTTGATAAGGCAGGCCGGAGCCTTGACCCCGTTGTTGTTGTAGTCCGCTTCGGCATTGGGGCGTTCCATGCCGCCTTCGCCATAGACGATGCCTATCGTCTTGTCGGTGCCAACGCGAGACATGGCCGTATGGCCAAGGTCACCGCTATTGTTGAGCATGGCGGTAATAACGCGCTTATCTTGAATGACCATTTGTTCGGATTCGAGGCCGCCCATGGAGTGGCCAGAGCAACCTACTTTCGTCATGTCGAGTTTCTGGTAAAGCGGATCGTTCGGGTCATTGTTCTTCTTTTCGAGCCAATCGAGGGCGGGCTTGCCCTGCGACGCATTACCCGGAGATTCGCGGAGCGCAATCACAACAAAGCCGTGAGAAGCGAGACGACGGATGATTCCACCGTAAGCACCCGGTTCCGTGCCGCCACCCGGGCCCCACACGACAACAGCATGTTTCCGGTCGCTAGAAAGCTGTTCCGGATAAGCAAGGATTCCACCGCCATCGTGGCCGGTGCGTTCAATATACTTGACCCTCAGCTGATCCTTGGTTTCATCCTGGCCCTCGGCAAGGAAGACACCTTGTGGCTTCGGGGCTTCACTGGAACTAGATTCAACAGCCTTTTCGCTAGAGCTGGAAGCTGGAGCCGCGGCACTGGAAGCAGGCGTGGTAGCGCTCGATGCCGGAGCTGCAACACTGCTGGATTCCGGATTCGGCGTGACTGTTGCACTGGATGTAGGCGTCACAGCAGCACTGGATTCCGGATTTGGCGTTACACTGGCGCTAGATTCAGGTGTCGGCGTGACCGAGGCGCTGGATGTTGGAAGCGGATTTGTTCCAGGACCACAAGCATCGGGCAAACTGGATGCCAAACAAGATTCGTCGCCACCCGCTTGCTGATTGGTTTCGCCACCCTGCTGAACCGTTTCGCTAGAAGCCGGCTGTGCAGAACCCGCAGATTCTGGCGAAACAACTTCGCCAGCGCTGGACGAAAGGCCCGTTGCATAATTGTTTATCGCAGATGTGACAGCATCATCACCGCAATTCAGGAAGACCAGCGAACTGGCCAATACCATCGTTTTTAAGAGTTTAGATTTCATTTTGTTCTCCTATTAACCTTAACCTGACTAGAAATTACCTAAAAAAGCCGTTGATTTACCACTGTTTAACCAAAGTCTTATGGACAAAAAATCCAAAATAATTAATTTATTCATAATATATTTGCACCTTATTTCGACCAGTTCACAACAAGTCGCAAGAACGATGAAGAAAACACAAAAAGAAAACGCCTCGACTGAAACAATCGAGACGCCTAGTTGTTGGAGTGTGGATATTGATTATAAATTATTTAAAGTTCTTACACTGCGTTTTCCATTTTCCCTGCTTGCCAATGATGTTGCCATCAATGTACTTGCCGCTAGAACCCACAAAATCAGCCTTGCGGAAATCTTCGCCGCCAAGATGCCAACGCATCCAGGCAATCGTTGCCGCCATGCCGTCCCAAGAGCCTGAACCATGACCGTAGCCGCCTTCGCTATTACGCGGACCGCCCGTCATTTCGATAAGGCAAGCCGGAGCCTTCACGCCAGCGTTGTTGTAATCGTTCTTGGCGTTGTCTTTTTCCATGCCGACTTCGCCGAAGAGAATCGCAATCGTCCTGTCTGTTGCAACTTTGTTCGCACCGGCGCCGTTCCAGTCGCCACTGTTATTGAGGAACGCCGTCAGAACGCGTTTGTCCTTAATGACAGCCTGCTCAGATTCCAAGCCGCCCATGGAGTGTCCAGAACAGCCAACTGTATTCATGTCGAGTTTGCCAAAAAGCGGGCTGTTCTGATCTTTGTTCTGTCTATCGAGCCAGTCAAGAGCCTTGATAGCTTGCGATGCATCACCCGGAGATTCCTTGAGCGCAATCACCACAAAGCCATGAGAAGCGAGACGACGGATCATGCCTTCATAAGCGCCAGGTTCAGTGCCGCCACCCGGCCCCCAAACCACAATGCCATGCTTTTGTGTCGAAGAAAGCTGTTTCGGATACGAGAGAATTCCACCGCCATCCCAGCCAGTGCGAGTCTTGTATTCCACCTGCATCTGGTCCTTTTCTTCTTCCTTACCGCTGGCGAGGAAAATGCCCTTCTTCGGCGCTTCACTAGAAGACGAGACAACAGTTTCTGCACTGGACTTCGGAGTTTCCACGCTGGAACTTGATTTTACGGAAGCCGAACTTGTAGGCTTTGCAGTTTCCGAACTTGCAGGCGTTGCCACTTCGGCACTCGATGCAGGTACAGCAGCGCTAGAAGTCGGCGTAACATCGGCACTGGAAGCCGGGGTTGCGACATCTGCACTAGATGCAGGATTTGCGACATCCGTGCTTGATGCAGGATTTAGAGCGTCTGCACTCGAAGTCGGAAGCGGATTTGTCCCAGGCCCGCACGCATCAGGCAAGCTAGATGCCACGCAAGGGTTGCTCCAAGGGTCATTCGGATTAACCGAAGCCGAGCTCAATGCCGGATTAGCCGCATCGGAACTCGATGCGATACCCGGAAGGCCGCCACCTTGATTGATATTTGGTGCTGTGAGGGCATCGTCCCCACAATTCATGAAGGCAAGAGAACTCGCCACAATCATGCATTTCAAGATTTTTGATTTCATATAGTACTCCTCTTAACCAAAACCTTGCACCCTTGCACCATTTTTAAAATAAACAGAAAATAAAACACAAGACCTTGACAGGAAAAAACTTTTATGGACAAAAAATCCAAATCAGAAAACGCCTCGACCGAATCGATCGAGGCGCTTGGTTGTTGGAGTGTGGATGTTTTAAAAATTCTTACACTGGGTTTTCCATTTGCCTTGGTGGCCTATAATGTTTCCGTCAATATACTTGCCTGTCGATCCGACAAAATCAGCCTTGCGGAAGTCTTCACCGCCAATCTGCCAACGCATCCATGCAATCGTTGCCGCCATGCCGTCCCACGAACCGGAACCATGACCGTAGCCACCCTCGGAATTCTTCGGGCCACCCGTCATTTCGATGAGGCAGGACTTGACTTTCGTCGCGGTTTCGTAATCCTTGATGGCGTTCGGCTTTTCCATACCGACTTCGCCATAAAGCACCGCAGCCGTTTTACCTTCCGGGAAATTCTTGATGACACCGCCGTTCTTGTCGCCGCTATTGTTGAGGAACGCTGTAAACACGCGCTTATCCTTGATTGCCGCCTGTTCGGATTCCAAACCACCCATAGAGTGACCAGAACAGCCCACCTTCGTCAATTCCAGCTTTTGATAGAACAAATCGTTGGAATTCTTGTTCTTGTTTTCGAGCCAGTCAATAGCCTTGATAGCCTGCGATGCATCGCCCGGAGATACGCTTAGTGCTATCACCACGAAACCGTGAGAAGCCAAACGACGAATCATGCCGCCGTACGCGCCCGGTTCGGTGCCGCCACCCGGCCCCCACACGACAACGCCATGTTTTTGCGTACTGGAAAGCTGTTTCGGATAGGCCAGAATTCCTTTGCCATCCCAGCCGGTATTTTCTTTATACTCCACCTGTAGCACGTCTTTTTCTTCTTCCTTGCTTTCAGGAAGGAAAATGCCTACCGGTTTCGGCGCTTCGCTAGAAGAAGAGACTTCGCTAGAGGAACTAGCCGGCTTTACCGCCTCACTGGAACTAGATGCAGGAACCGCCGCACTCGATGCTGGCGCACCCGCGCTGGATGCAGGAGCATCACTCGAAGCAGGCCCAACATCGGCACTGGAAACTGGATTCTGGACATCAGCACTAGAGGCCGGTGCATCCGCGCTAGACGCAGGAACCGAGACATCCGCACTCGAACTCGGGACAGACACGTCCGGAGCCTCAACAGAAGAAGAACTCAATGTCGGATTTGCGGCATCGGAACTCGACACGATACCCGGAAGTTCACTATTCGGATTGAAATTGGGTGCCGTAGAGGCATCATCTCCACAATTTATAAAGGCAAGGGCGCCAGTAAATACAGCGCACCTCAATAATCCTGATTTCATTCCCTGAACTCCTCTTCCTCATCACAAAAACAAATATCCCATACACCGCCCATACACGATGCTATTCATAAAATAGACCTAAAAACGGCTTGTGACTAGCATCACAGCTCACCTTTTATGGATAAAAAATCCAAGCACAGGGCAATGACTAAAAAAATCCGGTTCTCGCCGGATTTTTCTTTTTTTATTCGAAATGCAAAAATTATCGCGGTGCGTAAATCCGCGACATGAACTCGGCGCGGGTCTTTTCGTCGGTCTTGAAACGGCCGAGGAGCTGTGTGGTCACCATCGTCGCACCCGGCTTTTTCACGCCGCGCATCGTCATGCACATGTGAGATGCTTCGAGAACCACCGCGACACCCTTCGGCTGTAGCACCTTCTGGATGAGTTCTGCGATCTGGCGGGTCATGCGTTCCTGAATCTGCGGAAAACGGGCGTAAAATTCCACCACGCGGGGGATTTTCGAAAGACCGACAACGCAATCGCCCGGGATGTAGGCCACATGAGCCTTGCCCGTGAACGGCAAGAAATGGTGTTCGCACATGCTCGCAAATTCGATGTCCGGCACGATAATCATCTCGTCGTACTTCTCGTGGAAGCGGGTCTTCAAAATATCTTCGGCACGTGTTTCGCCCGAAAGGCCCGTCATGAGTTCGGCATACATCTTCGCAACGCGCTTCGGCGTATCAATAAGACCTTCGCGGTCCGGGTTTTCGCCCATGCCTTCCAGAATCATCCGGAAGCCATCTTCCATTTTCTTAAAATCCATCATGACAAGGCACCTTCGGTGCAGTTAATAGTTACTAGAAATTTCCGGTATAGCATAACCTTAACTGGATTCTTCGGCCTTTGGCCTCAGAATGACATATTCAAATTGTCATCCTGAATGAAACGCAGTGAAATGAAGGATCCAGTAAAATTTTCACGCTATCTTTGCGGTGCAAATATAGAAAATCTGCCTGTTACACGAACACAACTTCGTTTCCGACGCGGGGCGATTCCGCACGGTTCGGGAGACCGCTTTCAGTATCGGCGTAACCAATCGCGACAGAGGCATACACGCGTTCATCTTCGCGGAGTCCAAGCGAGCGGAGGTATTCGAGAAGCGTCGGGTCTTCGTTCAGCCATTTGAGCTGGTTGATGTAGCAACTGCCGAGGTCAAGTTCGTTTGCGGCAAGCATCATGTTCTCGACAGCGCAGGCGACATCGGCCATGTTGTTGCCGTATTCCTTCTTGTTCGCAACCACGATAAGTACAGGCGCCGTATAGCAGAACGAATAATTTCCCTTCTGCGAAAGACGAATGGAATTTTGCAAACTCTTGTAGAGGTCTTCACGGAGTTCCATCTTTGCAAAAGCGGATTGCACGAGTTCCTTGAGCTTTGCAATGACCGCCGCATCCGAAATCACGAAGAAATGGTTGCTCTGCGCATTGCCGCCGGTGGGTCCAAAGCGGCCCGCCTCGACAATCTGTTCAAGTTTTTCACGTTCAACAGGTTGCGCCTTGAACTTGCGCGTACTGCGGCGCGTCTTGATTGCTTCAAGAGTATTCATAATTAACCTTCTACTAGATCTTTCCGCCTAAAACTACTTCTCCAGCGGGAGCACCAATATTCTGGACTTACGCTTTTGATTGTAGTGTTCGCGTTTGCTCTTCGGCAAATCCTGAACCGTACCATCCTCGAATCCGAGTTGGTAGAACCAATCGAGCGCCTGCGTCGTGAGCAAGAACAGAGTCTTGTAACCCTTCATCCGGCCAAGCGAAATCAAGTGGCGCACAATCGCCTCGCCAATGCCCGACTTGCGGTAGTTCGCGCCGACGGCGATTCCTGCCACCTCGGCCATGCCATCTTCGAACGCGTGGAGCGCGCCGCAACCGTGGATGCTGTTGTCAATGCTATAGACAACATAATCATCCAGTTTTTCGGAAATGGAATCCTGTGTACGCTGCACCAGGTAGCCCTTCGCAATGTAATCCTGCATAATCCGCAAGATATCCGGGATATCCTCGATGTTTGCCGGACGGATGCACGAATACTGGTTCGCATACACCATCGTCCCGTCACCGCGAGCGCTAAACACTTCCTGCAGCACGCTTCCCTGGAATTCGCCGCTCAACAAGTGAACACGGTTCGCCCCCGCCTCGCAAGCGTTTATGGCGTTCATCAGGTAGTCCATCTGCGCAAAGTTAAGCACGTCAGAATTGAGCTCCAGAAGTTCCTTTGCCTGATCCACGTCCATTGCCGAAATTAGCCCGTTGTCCGTCGGTTCAAGGTACTTCGTGTTCTTGCCCGTCACAAGACCTTCGAGTTTGATGCCGCTCTGGCTACCGATAAAGAACAGTTTGCCGACCTGCAAGTACTTGCAGAGTTCCGTCGCGAGTTCCGTACTCGAAATATTGTAGGCATGCCCAATCTTGTTCCAGCCAATCGGCGGAATGATAGGCACAAACTTCTCGTTCATGAGCTGTTCCAAGAGGTCGCGCTGGATACGTTCGATGCGGCCCGTACGCATATAGTCGATGCCATTGATAACGCCCATGCTGCGCGCCAAAATCCAGTTGCCCTGAATGCCGCTGAGTCCGCTTGCCGTCAAGTGGCTCATGATGCGTTGCGCAACGCCCAAGGATGCCTGCTCGATAAGCGGCAGAGCCTCCTCGCTCGTTAGCCTTACGCCGTTATGGAATTCCGTTTCGAGATCCCACGCCTTGAGCTGAGCGTCAATGCTGTTTCGCGTGCCCGGCACGATGATGATACGGATGCCCGCCTTGTGCAAAAGGGCGATATCCCGCATCAGCACGGGGAACATCGGATGGTCCATCAAGCTATCGTCGATTTTAAGGACGAACAGCTGTCCCTTGAACCTATCCATGTAGCCAAACACTTCCCGGATGAACCCGGCAACTTCGAAGTGCTGAGAATAAAAATCGGACGTTGCGTTACTCATGGCATAAAAAGTAGCAACAGAAAAAGCGAAGGACGGAACATCCTTCGCTTTTAAACATCAAAATCGCAATTTTTACTTAGCCGGAACGACAGAACCTTTTGCTGGGGCAAGCGTCCCGCCAGCAGGGGCTTCCGCAAAGACCTGCAACAGTTCCACCTCGAACACGAGGAGCGCGTTCGCCGGAATTTTTGGCGGAGCACCGGTTTCGCCATAGGCAAGCGCACTCGGAATCCAAGCCTTCACCTTTTCGCCGACCTTCATTTCCAGGAGCAGGTCCTGCCAGCCTTCGATGACCGCCGTCACCGGGAACTCCATCGGGGAGCCGCGCCTAATACTATTGTCAAATTCCGTTCCGTCAAGCAACGTGCCAATGTAATGCACCTGCACCTTGTCCGACGCCTTGGGCTTGATTCCTGTACCTTCTTTAAGGATAATATACTGGACTCCCTTAGTCGTCACCTTGACGTTCGGATCCTGGATGTTCTTTGCGAGGAACGCCGCCTGTTCGCCCAAAGCCTTGCGGGCCGCAGCCGCATCGTCAACATCCTTCTGCATCTGCATCTGGGAGAGCAGGTCCTGCAGTGCCGCTTCGGACTGTGAATCCGTCATGAGGACTTCACGGCTAGGATCGAGAACATCCCGCATAGCGTCAATGAGCACGTCCAGCTTCACGGGGACGTTGATATTGGAAACCGCACGCCCGAAATCCACGCCAAGCGCATAGCTATAGCGGTCAACAGCATTGTCCAGGAACACTTTCGGCTCTTGAGACGGAGGAGTTTCCGGGGCTGGCGAAAGCTCGGGAGCTTCCACGGGAGCCATTTTTGCCCCCGAACCGTTTGCGGAGGTGCCATCCTGGTTGACAACGGACTTGCTTCCGCCACACGCAACAAGTGCCCCCCCAGCAATAAAAATCGGCAAAAAGCTGGAAATTTTCATAAAACCGGCTCCAAATCAAAAAAAATTGCCACAATAAAATATGTTTTTATGCCCCAAAAGCGCTAAAAAATGTAATAAAATTCAAAAAAATCCACAAATGTAAACGAAAACACACATAACCCCTTTAAAAAAAGTTACAATTATGCTATCTTTACGCTGAAAGGAAAAAATCCTATGAAAAACAGCTTTAAGTGTTATATAGATTCTGCGACGGCACAGAAACGCCTGTTCGACGAATCCGTTGATAACGTTAAAGATTCCTTAACCAAGTTCATCACGGAATCTTCCTATCAGGGTTATGAAGATTTGCACTTCGCGAAAAAGCCCGAACCTGTTTATTCTACCGGCTGGCTCAAAGGCGCCCTCTCCTACCCTTGGGTACTCGTAAGCGTAATCATTCCTTCATTCCTCGAAGACATCTTTTAACTATTATCTTTAAACCCCTTTCGATTGTCATGCCCGCCACCGCGGGCTTTGTTTTTTAAAGGACGCCCTCCTTTTTATTTGTCAACCGCGAGCATCTCCTTTTTTAATCAGAAAATCCCTTTAGTGGCATGTCCAATTTTTTTAAATTTGAAAAAAACGGAGATTTTATGGCAGCACTCATTTTGGACGGCAAGGCTCTTGCCAAGACCACTGAAGAAGAACTCAGCGCCCGCGTGGCAAAGCTCAAGGAAAAGACCGGCAAGACCCCGATTCTTGCGACGATTCTCGTGGGCGACGATCCGGCAAGCGCGACTTACGTCAAGATGAAGGGCAACGCCTGCGCCCGTGTGGGCATGGAAAGCATCCGCGTGGTGATGGACAAGAACACCACGACCAAGGAACTCCTCGACAAAATCCAGGAACTCAACGAAAACTCGAACGTCCACGGCATCCTCTTGCAGCATCCGGTCCCGCGCCACATCGACGAACGCGCCGCCTTCGAAGCGATTGACGCCCGCAAGGATGTCGATGGCGTGACCTGCCTCGGTTTTGGTCGCATGTCCATGGGTGAAAAAGCCTACGGCTGCGCAACACCGGCCGGCATCATGAGACTACTCAAGGCCTACAACATCCCGCTTTCTGGCAAGCATGCCGTAGTCGTCGGCCGCAGCGCCATCCTCGGTAAGCCGATGGCGATGATGCTTTTGAACGCGAACTGCACCGTGACCATCTGCCACAGCAAGACCGAGAACCTCCCCGAATTCGTGAAGCAGGCCGACATTCTGGTCGGCGCCGTGGGCAAGCCGGAGTTCATCAAGAAGTCCTGGATCAAGCCGGGGGCAGTCGTCGTCGATGCCGGCTACCATCCGGGCGGCGTGGGTGACATCGAGAAAGGTCTCGAAGATGTGGCATCCGCATACACTCCGGTTCCGGGCGGTGTCGGACCCATGACCATCAACACCCTCATCTACCAGAGCGTGGAATCCGGGGAATCGTTGATTAAGTAACCTAGTGGTTAGTAAACAGTGGTTGGTGGTTAGTGATTAAGGTTTTCCATCGCGCAAGCGTCATCCTGAACGCCAATGAAAGACCCAGTGTTTTAAACGACTGGATTCTTCGCCATAAATGGCTCAGAACGACGAAAAGAGGCGCCCTAGTGGCGCTTTTCGCTTTGTGCATTTTGTGGCCCGTCCAGACATTCGCCTCGGAACTCCACAAGCAGATGGTGCGCGACATGAAAAAATGCGGCAGCACCACCGAAGAAGTCGCCTGCGCCATCGAAGGCAAGGACGGCTGGCTATTCTTGCAAGAAAGCCTCTTGAACGCCACCAAGCGCTGGACCGACAACACGCCACAAATCATCGCATTCAAGGACTCGCTCGAAAGCCGCGGCATCAAGCTCATCGTCGTCCCCGTTCCAGACAAACTGCAAGTTGTCCCCGAGTATTATTCCGACAAGGCTAAAAAAGGCATCAACCTCCCGCAATACAAAAAGTGGGTTCAAAAGCTCCGCAAAAAAAACGTCACCGTCATTGACGCCCTCGACAAGTTCAAGGAACTTCACAAAGAACAAGGCAACGAAGCGCCCTTATTCGAGCCTTACGAGAGCCACTGCACAGGTCCTGCAAGGTTCGTGCTCGCCAAAATGGCAGCCGATTCCATCGCGCCGCTCCTCTACGGCATGAACCGCAAGCGTTACCCGCTACACGACACCATCGTCGATGGCACCGGGAACCTCTACGAACTGCTCCACGACAAAGAAATCGAGTACAAAATCCAGGAACCGAAAGTCGTAGGCATCGACGGCTATAAATACCGCGGTTCAAAGAAAGCACCGATTATCATCATCGGCGATAGCAACGTGGGGCAGGGCAAATCTTACGGAGCTCACATCGGGGCGTACATCGCATCACTGACCAGCGTCGAGACTTTCACCATCGGCAAAGTCGGCGGCGGCAACATCGGCCCGCAAATGTTCAAAGGCAAGTCCAGTTTTTTGGAAGGCAAAAAAGCTGTCGTCTGGGTATTCGACGGGCGCGAACTCTACGGGCATTTCAAGGCGCCGGAATTTTAGAATTCCCTAATTCCATAAAATTAGGCTAATTTTTATAAATTAGATTAAGGAGGAAATATAGGAATATGAAATTTGCTTTTATTATGGTGCTGGGACTGCTTGCGGTTCAGACGAATGCTGCAAATGCGACTATGAAAGGCGATGGCACTGTCCAAAATCCCTTTCAGATAGATGATTACGAAGACCTCAAGGCTATCGGTAAAGAAAATTACCTCTATTCATCTAATTACATTTTGACCGCGGATATCGACGCCTCACTTTCTCAACAAGAAAATTGCGATCACTATAGTTGTTTTGGCTTTGTGCCTATTGGTTTGGATCGGGATGCTGCGGGTAATACAGATTTCACGGGGAATATTGATGGAAAAAATCATATCATTAGCAGCTTGTACATTCATTATCTTTCAGATTCACATTTAGCGTTTATTGCAAGATTGAAAGGTTCTGTTGTCAACTTGAATTTCGACAACATAGAGGTTGTTAGCGATTCTGGAAACTGCGGGAGCGTTGCAGGAGTGTTGAATGGGCAAATCCAGAATGTTCACGTCACGAAAGGAAATATCCAGGGCGCAGACCGCGTTGGTGGTATCGTGGGGGCTTTTACAAAAGCCGATTCGGTTGACGCCATTATGAAAAACGTTTCTTATCAGGGAAATGTCGAAGGAACGAACGATGTCGGCGGCATTGCCGGAGTTTCGGAAGCGGACATAATCAATGCATCTGTTGAAGTGAATATTCAGGCACGGCAAAAACGAATCGGCGGTATCGTTGGTAATAATAAGGGGAGTATAATCAACGGACAAACTAAAGGATCGATTGTTCCCCTCACATCTGAAGTCGAATATGTTGGCGGTATTGCCGGCTATTCTATGGGACTTATTTCTGTTTGCGCATCGTCTATAGACTTGAAGAAAAAATCATCATATATATTGTATATGGAAATGGGAGGAATTGCAGGAGAGAATGGAGGACGGATAGAATACTCTTATGCTACCGGAAATATTGAAGGAGAGCGTGTTATCGGCGGAATTGCAGGGGTGAATACTGGCCTTATAGAAAATTCGTACGCACAAACTGATATCATCGGCGAAAAAACGGTTGGCGGGCTTGTAGGATACATCGCGGGACAATACTTGATTGAAGAAGATTCCTTGATAAAAATATCTGAGGGAAATGTTTCGACAAGTTATGCAGCAAATACAATGCTAAGAAGATATAATGGAGAGTATTGGGGAGGGTTAATTGGTGTTGGTAGTGACTGCACTTGTGACAATTCGTATTGGGATTCCGAATTGTCGAAAATGAAAACAAGTAATGGAGGCGTAGGCCTTACCACTGCAGAGATGATGAAAAAATCTTCTTTTGTAGGATGGGATACTATTGGCTATAAAAGTGAAACCGGTAAGTTTGTCAATGTCTGGAAATTTGATGAAGGAAAGTCTTACCCCACTTTTAACGATGAATTTATTGCATTGAAGATTCAGTCAAGCAGCTTAGATGATGATCCTAATGGCGGGAAGGTTGCTGTTGCGCAAAACAGAACAGTCGCAGATAAACGCTCGTTCGGGACAATGCTTAAAAATGGGAAAATTGAAATTCGATTTGAAATTCCATCCACTGCAGTTGTGAAATTTTCGCTGCTTGACATGCAAGGTCGCGTTGTGAAAACACAAAACATCGGACATCGTGCAGCAGGCCTGCATTACGAAAAAATTGATGCAGAAAATCTCGCACGCGGAAGATACTTTGGCATATTAAACGTCAATGGCAAAGCCTACGAAAAAACAATTTTGCTGAAGTAGATAATATTCGTCCAAACCACTACTTCAGTTTTTCCAAGAACTCTTTTGCGTCGCAAGATTCGACGAGATTTTCACCAAGCAGTTTTTGCAAGCGTTGCAAGTCGGAGCGGTCATTGCGTTCAAACACGACCACTTTCTTGAATCGGTCGCGGTGGCGCAATAGGAATTCCAGATTATTGATATCCGTTTTCGGGAAACCGTAACCGATAAAGTAAATCTCTTCGGCATTTTTCAGATAGTAATCGGCCTTAGACCATAGCAAGTTGAAAAGGCTCCCGCGCAAAAAGGATTCCTTGGCATGAGCCATCGGAATGAATATCGGAGTATCCTCGCAGTAAATCGGGAAACTGCGGTCTTGCGGTTCGACCTCGCAGACGTTTTTCAAGTCGAGTTCGTCGCTTGCACCCTTGACGGGGAACCAGTTGAGCGAACCATGCAATTTGATAAGGTCAATCGTCCGGGTTTTCTTGCCGCGCTTTGCCGAGCGGTCGGCAGGGTCAATTTTTACGCCATAATCGACGGAAACTTGTTCGCAAAGTTCTTTATCATTTGCAATTGCCGTTTCAATCAGCGTGTCGTAATTGAACGAGAGCAGAAGCGTTTCGCGAGAGCCCGATGCGGAATCATTTTCACAAGACACCAAAAATTTCTTGAGAATCGCCGACGACGACGCGTCTAACACGTTGTCGCTACGGATAACGCTTGCGATAAAGCGCAAAAGCTCAAAGCGGAGCGATGCGTGATAAAGGCGCTCGCGTTCACCCGGGAAAATCTGCGCCGAGAGAATGGACGTTGCCAAAGGCTCGATGCCGAGGTAATCGCTATCGCCGTTGCACAATTCGAGGAACCGCTTGCAGTAATCGCGAAAATGCGGAAACTCATCCGGAATTCCAAAAGGGATAAGTTCGTTCAAGTCGCGGAGCGTGGGCATCTGCGGCGAAAAAGACTTGCTGAAACCGGAACCAAGCACAAAAATACGGCGATAACAATTCGACTGCATCATACTGTTAATGTATATTTTTTTAGATAGAAGTTACTAGTTAATAGTTACTAAGTGCCTTCGGCACAGTTACTAGATACTAGTTGGTAGTTACTAAAATTCTTGATATGAAATTCTCTAGTAACTAGTAACTTAGAACTCTTAACTAGCATTAATTTGAATGATTTTTAAAAATGCAGCCAGCCCGTTTCCATGGCGGTCACGGGAGTTATTTTCACATTGCCTTTTTCGGGCACCTCAAAAGCAAGCCCCGTCAAGAAGTTCATCCAGCATTTCGGCTCAAATTTAAAACTGCAAAAATGCGAGAGGCACGGCACAATCCACGCGTCGTGCGTCACAAAGATGTTGAATCGTGATTGCGCTTTTTCAAACATCATTTCACGCATCTGTTCCGCACGCTCGTGAAACGGCCAAAAAGCATCATGCTCGCCTGAATCCAGCCACTTGCAAATGCCTTCGTAAAAGCCTTCTCGCAAAGTCTGCTCGTATGCAGGCACATCACGAACAAAGAAATCACCGAGAGCGTCAAGCGGCGTGACATTTACTGAAGCACCCGTGGCAACACCCTGCGTAGTTCCAGGAATCGCAAAGTTCCCAAAGCCCGCGAGTTTGCGTCCTTCACCAATGCACTGCGCAGTCTCGATGCAACGACCGACCGGGCTCGAAAAGTACACCGCATCGCCAATCGCCGGAATCATCCGCCCAAGCGCTACTGCCTGACGGCGCCCACGTTCCGTAAGCCCGACATGAGCACCAAAGTCCTTATCGCCGGGCGTGATGTGATTGCGTTCGGCGTGACGCAAAAGCAAATATATTTTGGAGTTCCAGTCAACCTGGGCAAAAAAGTCGGAAAATTGTACAAAGTCGTTAGTCATTGGTTATTAGTTGGTAGAACTTAGGGACGTCATCCTGAAGCCTGTAGGGCTGAAGGATCCAGTGAAATTTTAGTTGGTAGAACTTAGTCTATAGTCATTGGTCATTAGCCTGCAATTGCAGCGGAAATTGGAATCCACAAGGCATGCCCAAGGGCAAAGCTTACGACGCCAAGCGCAAATCCGCACAGCACATCCGTCAGCCAGTGCACGCCGAAATACACACGCAAAAGTCCCCACGTGAGCGGCAACAGCATCATAATCCAGCCGTACTGCGGAACGATAAAGAATACCGTACTAGCGACAGCCAAATTGTTCATCGTATGGCCCGATGGAAAACTGTACTTGTCGAGCGGCGGAACCTCCGCCTTGATTTGCGGATTTGCGGCAAACGGACGTGGACGTTTTGTACTCAGTTTAATGCCCTCGTAAATCACGAGGCTCATCGCAAGCGACGCCAAAGCCTGCCAAAGAATCGGCAAAAAACTTTCCCACCCGATTTTCCAAATCAAAAACGCAATGAACAAAGCCCAGATATAGCCATCGCCCAGACGCACATAGAACTTGAGGAACTTCGTCGTCTTCGCGGAAAAATGCCGATTCGTCCAGTAAACCGAAACGCGATTGTCAAATTCAGAAATTTTCTTCAACATCGAGTTAAATGTAGATTTTTACGCTCACCGCACTGCACCAAAATACTATTATTTAAATGTAATAGGTGGCAAGCATCAGGTCTGCTCCACACTTCGTCATCCTGAACGACAGTGAAGGATTCAAACATTTAACAAAAGAAATGACTGGATTCTTCGGCTACGCCTCAGAATGACGACTTCTGAAACCTAGTAACTATCAACTAATAACTAGTAACTAACTATGCGCGTACTCGTTTTAAACTGCGGCAGTTCCTCGGTCAAGTTCGCCGTCATCGACACCAAGACTAAAGAATCCATCGCAAGCGGCCTCGTCGAAAACATCGGCGTCAACGGCCACACCAAGGCAAAAGGCCCCGAAGGCAAAATCGACTTCAACTTCGATTGCCCCACGCATGCCGAAGCCGTCGATCAGGTCAAAAAATTCCTCGACGCCCAGAAGCTCACAGGCACGATTGAAGCTATTGGCCACCGCGTTGTGCATGGCGGAAAGTACATCAAGAGTGAGAAGGTCACGCAAGAAGTCATCGACTACATCCGCAGCATCACGCTCTTTGCGCCGCTCCACGAACCGGCTCACGCAACGGGCATGGAATGCGCCACAAAGTTCTTCCCGGGCCTCCCGCAGGTCGCCGTGTTCGATACAGCATTCCACCAGACGATGCCGCAAAAGGCTTACCTCTACGGCATTCCGTACAAGTTCTATGAAAAGGACGGTATTCGCCGTTACGGCGCCCACGGCACAAGCCACCGCTTTGTGACTGCCGAAGCCTGCAAGGTGCTTGGCACCAAGCCCGAAGAAACCTGCCTCATCACGGCCCACCTCGGCAACGGCTCCAGCTGCTCCGCGATTTTGAACGGCCAGTGCGTCGATACCACTATGGGTTTCACCCCGCTCGAAGGTCTTATCATGGGCACCCGTTCCGGTAGCCTCGACCCGGCAATCCTCTTCTACATCGCAAAGAAGTACGGCAAGGAATACGGCACTATCGATCAGCTCGACCACCTCGTGAACAAGGAATCCGGCTTGCTCGGCCTCTCCGGCCTTTCGAACGACATGCGTACGCTCACGCAGGCTGCAAGCGAAGGCAACAAGCAGGCTCAAATTGCGCTCGACGTTTTCTGCTACCGCCTCACCCGCGAAATCGGCGGTCTCGCCATGGCACTTCCGCGTATCGATGCCATCGTCTTTACCGGCGGCATCGGCGAAAACAGCTTCTACGTCCGCAAGCAGGCTTTGGACAACTTAAAAATTCTCGGTTACCAAGTTGACGAAGAACGCAACCTCAAGAGCGGCAAGGAATCCAACCACCTCATCACGAAGGACGGCACGCCGAAGGCAATCGTCGTTGCAACAAACGAAGAATTGCTCATCGCCCTCGATACGGAAGCTTTAGTAAAGTAGGTACGAGGCCGCCCGCCAAGGCGGGCTTTGAGGTATGAGCTCGGCGCAAATGCGCCTTTGAGTATAAAAGAGGCTCCGCATTGCGGAGCCTTCTTTCGTCTTTCGTCTGTAGGGCCGTAGGCCCGTTCTTTCGTCTATTTAATCGTCCACGTCTGGTTGTTCACGCGGAGAATCTTGCGGCCCTGCACCTGAGCAGAAACGCTATTCACCTCGGCCGGGTTCACCGGAAGCTTTGCATTCCAGATTACGCGGCCTTGCATATCCAACATCTTTACAGTGCCACGCTTTGCCATCACGGCGTTCTGCCATGTATTCTTCGGCTGGGCAAACACCGGCATCAAACCAGTCTTCGTTCCGACGACAACGTACAAAGGAATCGTCACGTTCGCCTTGCTCGGGTCGGAAGCCGTAACACCGAGAGCAAACATCTGTCCTTCCTTGAACTTGACACCCTCGACAGCGGTTGCAGTCAGCACGGAACCCTTCATAGAAATCGTCATATATTTCTTCAAGGCGCTTGTTTCATTCGGCGTAAACGTCAGTTCATCTCCATCGACATCACGGACAAGAGTGTCAAGATCCCACTTGACCTTCCAGCCCGACTTGTCTTTCACATAAATCGTATCCTTATGGAGAAGTTCGGGCTTGTCGTTCACCGCTGTAATCTTCACGCAGAATTCAAAGCTCTTGGAACCGGACTTTTTGTCCGTCGCCGTCACGACAACATAGGCCTTGCCAGTCGAATCCGCAACAGAGTTGATTTCCAGAATCCCCTTGTCCGTAATTTCGACCTTGAGTTTCCCGTCCTTGCTCTTTACACTGAACGTGAGCGAGTCCCCTTCAGGATCCTTGAACCAGGATGCCACCACGGACTTCGGATACTTCAAAGCTCTTGAAGTCGGGAAGTCTTCGGCAACAGTCGTATCCAATGTCGCAGGATTGACAACGACCGTCGGGAGCTGGTTTCGCTTTTCGACTTTAATCGTAACAATCGCCGCCTTGGACTTCGTCTCGTTGATGACGCAGTAGTAACCAAAGCGATCAACGTCTTCAAAGCCCTCGTTCGGCTTGTACGTAAAGCTACCATCCTTATTGAAAGTAAGCGTACCGTGGTTTGGCTTCTGGGCGAGTTCGGCAGTCATTCCCTTCGTCATGCCTTCAGGATATTTGTCATTAGCAAGGACACCGTCCTTCGCACTTACAGTAAGAACCGTATCGTTAAACGCCGTGTATTCGTCATTCATTGCCTGAGCGACATCCTTCGGAGAGATGAGCTTCACTCCAATCTTCACGCCAGCAGAATCAATTCCATCCGACGCATAGAAGAAGATGGTCGCAAGTCCAGTGGCGCCCGTGACCGGCTTTACAGAAATAAAGTAGAAGTTCTCGTTGACGCTATCGACGGCAGCGACAATCTTCTGACCAACCGCACCATAAGTAAATTTCTGCGAGCCCTCATTAACTTCCTGGTCTCCGAAGACGAGCGATTTCGCAGGAATCTTAATCTGCTTGACCGTATCTTCGTCAAAGTCCATGTCAAGAGCCAACGTGTCCTTGAGGAACGTGCTATCGACAACAACAAATCCCGGCGGGTCATTGACCGGCTTCACGTGGATAACTACGGTTCCTTTTTCACTAACAGCGTCATGATTTGCCGTTTCAAAAAGGACGTAGGTCAACGTATCATCGCCATGGAAGTTCAGGGACGGCTTATAGGTAAACGAACCAAGGTTCGTGAACTGAGTCAGCTTGCCATACTTGGTCGAATCAATGAGAACAACGATGAAATCATCGCCATCTGGATCAGTAGCCTTCTTCCCGATGGCCTTATCTCCATTAACAATAAAGGTTTCATCTTCATTAGTCTCATATTCAAGATCCACCGCGACCGGTGGACGGCTCAAATCCTTGATGGGAACGATATAGCTGACTTTGACCAAATCCGATTTTGTATCCGTCGCAGAGATTGCGATAATAAGGGACGTGTCTTTCTTGACATTCACCGGAATAAGAGCCAGCGTGTCTTTCAAAGTCACCTTATCCAGAGCAGTCAAGTTTTTCATCAACGGGGCAGACGTTTCAACAACGAACAGGAGCTTGTCGTTATCTTCGTCAGCAAACAGATTCGCAAGAGGAATCCTCAATGTATCCGCTTCAGACATCGTATCCAGGACCACGGCTCCAGTATCGTAAGGAGCAAGAACCGTCGTTGGGTGGTTGTTCTCAGGAGGAGGTTCGACTGGGCAACTTGGATCACCCGGGCAAATAGGGCCCGAAGCCGCATCAGTAATGGTAACCTTAATCTGAGACTGCAAAGACGTTTCGCCCTTAATAGCAATCAGAACAACATTAACAGTCGTATCTTTTTCAACTGCGGCGGGGACATACACAAGGGTATCTTTCAGCGTCGGCGACCCAGTCGGCTTAGCCTTCGTCAACAAAGCCGTCGGTGTCACAATCGTGCTAATCGACACGGCGTCACCTTCACCAGCAGCAAAGACATCCGAAAGGACAATCTTCAACGAATCAGTCTCCTTGATCGTCACGGACTGAACTTTGTCGTACGGTTCAAGAACCTTGAATCCAGTATCCGACACCACAACAGAAGATTCGCACTCGCCAAGAGAAATCGCTTTAATCGTAATTACATTCTTGTCTTTATCGGCGCCATCAACAGCTTCGGCAATGCCGGTCTTGTAGTTCATCTGGACACCCAGCTGCTGGGTAAGATCCAAATCGACTTCTTTTCCCCAGCCGGCTTCTTGGGCAAGATTTTTGAAATCGATGAACGTCGGTGTAAATTCATCCTTAGCCTGTAAAACTACGCCATGAAAGTTGTAATCCGTGACAGTGGATTGCTTAAAATCGACACGGAACGGATTAGTAGCCTTGTACGTGAGGCAGAGGCCGTCGTACGAGGAAAGATTAATAGGCACATCCTGCCTGTTGGTCTGCTTCCACGCAATGCCAAAACCAGTGGCACTCGTCTTGCCTTCTCCCAAATTCAAGTTCAGCGTTGCAGTGAATTCCTTATAACCATCCGCATGGTCCTTAAGTACACCATACGTCTGTGTCGTGGTATCCTGATAGCTAAACCAATAAGCAGGCTGCACATCATTGCCTTTTTGCTTATCAAAACTCCACACCGTCGCACCGGCGAAACTCGAAACAGCGCCGGCCAAAACCATCAAAACTGACAAAGATAGCGACTTCATTTTCAATTCCTCCATCATATCTCAATAATCTATCAAGATAAATCTATAATAGATTTTGACTTATGTCACATGAGAAAACAAAAAAATCAGCCTAAATTGTCCAATATTTCGAATCTTTCGTATAATTTTTCGAGTAAAACCTCGTCATCGGCAATTTTTTTCTGCAATTCGACGATAAGCGGGGCGTTAGTATAAACTTCGGGCTTCGAAAGTTCCATCTGGAAACCGGCGATTTCCTGTTCCAGTTTTTCGATTTTTTCAGGGAGGGCGGCGTATTCGCGGTCTTCGTTAAAGCTGCGTTTTTTCTTTTTGGCGAGGGGTGCAGGGGCCGCAGTAGCGGAGCCGGCACCCGCGTTAGAGCGGGCCTGCTTTTCGGCTTCTTTTTCGGCGGCGATGCGGGCGGCGTTGGCGGCTTCCTTATCACGGATTTTCTTGTTCGCCTCGTAATCGGAGTAGCCGCCGACCGCTTCAAAAACCCGGCCGTTTTCTTCGATGGCGAGGATGCCCGTCGCCACGGAATCGAGGAAGGCACGGTCATGACTGACAGTCAGGACGGTGCCGTTGTAATCGGCGAGGAGTTCGGCCAAAAGGTCGAGCGTTTCCATGTCCAAATCGTTCGTCGGTTCGTCAAGCACCAAGACGTTGCTCGGGTGGCTAAAGAGGCACGCGAGCAAGAGTCGGTTGCGTTCCCCGCCGCTTAGCGCGCTAATCGGGCCGCGGGCGCGATCTGCCGAGAACAAGAAGTCTTGCAAATAACTTAACACATGGCGCTTGACTCCGTTCAACGTAATGTAAGCTTGTCCATCACCGATATTTTCAATAAGCGATTTGTCTTCGCGCAGGCGGGTGCGCATTTGGTCAAAATACGCGATATGCAAATTGCTGCCCAAACGCACAGAGCCCGAATCCGGCTGGAGTTCACCAAGAATCAAGCGCAATAGCGTCGTCTTGCCGGAGCCATTCGGCCCCACAATGCCGATGCGGTCGCCACGGCTAATTTCTGTCGAAAGGCCGCTAATAAGCGGGCTCCCGTCATACGAATAAGACACATCCGTCAGGCGCGCAACGAGGCGCCCGGAACGGTCGGCTTCCGTAATCTGCATGTTCACATTGCCTGTACGGGAGCGGCGGGCCGCGCGTTCCTCGCGCATTTTGATTAAGGCGCGGACTCGCCCCTCGTTGCGCGTACGGCGGGCCTGAATGCCCTTGCGAATCCACACTTCTTCTTCGGCAAGACGTTTATCGAAAAGCTGGTTCGCCTTTTCTTCTTCGGCAAGCGCCTGGTCCCTGAACTGCACAAACTTGTCGTAGGGGAAATCCCAGCTGCGGACGCGGCCACGATCAAGTTCAAAAATACGGGTCGCCGTCCGGCGGACAAATGCCCGGTCATGGCTCACGAACATCACGGCGCAATTCAAACGCGTGACAATGCCTTCCAGCCACTGGATAGCGGGAATGTCCAGATGGTTCGTCGGTTCGTCGAGCAACAGCAAATCCGGGTCTTCGGCCACAGCGCGTGCAAAAAGCACACGGCGTTTCTGTCCGCCGCTCAAACTGTCATAAGGAGTATCCGCATCGATGCCCGTCTTGCCGAGAATCGCCTCGGCAGTCGCGTTGTGCGCCCCATCGTCTAAAATTTTCTTCGATATCACGGAACCGCCGCTCACCACGGACACACGGCCCATCACAATGTCACGCACGGTCCCGTCAAGATGCGAGGGAATTTCCTGAATCATGCGGGAAACTTTGAGCCCCGCCTTTTTAACGATATCGCCGGAATTAGCCTCCATCTCGCCTGTCAGCACCTTCAAAAGCGTGCTCTTGCCCTCGCCGTTACGCCCGACAAGGCAAATGCGGTCACCGGCTTCAATATCGAACGAGACGTTATCCAAAAGTGGAGGGCCGCCAAAGCGGAGCAAAATATTCTGCGCAGACAATATGGGCATACGCCTACAAATTTAGCATCTGCAAAGCGGATACAGCAAATGCCGCGCGTTTCCGCACGGCATCTTCATGGGTAAAATAGGCCTTTGCTAGAATCCGATGTTGTTGATTACTTTGGTTACAAGCCGCATTCCCACGTCATTTTCAATAATAATGACTAGCCTGCCCTTCGCTCTCTCCGGAAGGGTACCTCCCGTAGCACCAAGTTTACCAAGCTGCATACCGTTGACATCATAAAGCTTCACACGAGCTCCCGACGGAGCCCCGGATACTTCCAGACGACCCTGAACCATACGTACGCCAATATCGGGCCTCACCAAACGCATATCGCCACAACCTGTTGTTGCAGTATCCTTTTTCGCCGAATCCTGAACTGTCGTTTCTTTCTTGGCCGTATCGGGATTTGAAGCTTTATACGGGAGATTCGGCGTTTCCCAGTCAATCCAGTCGCCATAGTTGTCTATCTTGAATCCCTTGCCGTTCGTGGGCTTCACGTGGATATCGGTATTCGCGTCCTTGTTGCGGAGGAACTTATCAACAAACGCCGTCACCGACTTGGTCTGGCTCGATGCCGCCTGGCAATGCTCGTGACCGCCGGTAAAGTCAAACCCGATACGGTCCTCGATTCCCATGGCCTTCCACACCTCGGTCGCCGCCATCATGGACTTGTAGCCCGACTCGTCGCCCAGCCATTCGTAACCGGGGTTACCGAGCGCAATCACCGCGCGCGGGGCAATCATGGCAATGAGTTCGTGGTGATCGTGCGGGAGCTTGTACGGATCCTGGCGCTGCAAGCTCTGCATGAACCAGCTATAGTTCGTGTTGTCAATCTTCTCGATGTTCGTGCCGCGGCTCGCAAAGTCCGCGGAAGTGCGCCAGGAGTTGATACCGCCACCGCCCGATTCCTGGGCAATGGTGAGCGTCACGCGTTCGTCGAAGGCGCCTGCGAAAAGCGCCATCTTGCCCGCATAGGAGCAACCCGTCACGGCAATCTTGCTCATGTCGAGATTGTGGTCCTTGGCAATCAACGCAAGGCCATCAATCAGGCGGCTCACGCCCCACGACCATGCGGAATAGTCCCCGTTCTGGTTCTTGTTGCCGTAGAACTTGTAGAAGCCCACGTTCGTGTCCTTCTGGCCGTTCATGGAATACTTTGCCACCTGGTCGTGGCTGAAAGGCACCTGCACAAATCCGCTGAAAATGCTAGACGAAAGCGAACCCGTGCCGCTGTTCATGCCGATGATAATCGGATGCGGGCCTGCGCCCGACGGGATGTTAAACTTGGAGGTAATCGTCGCCGTCTTGCCGCCTTCCTTGACCGTCACCGTGAGAGTACCGCCACTGTAGGTAGCACTCACATCTGCCGGGATAGGCTTGTCGCCAATTTCATACTTTTCGATATCTGCCTTGATTTCGTTACGGCGCTTGCTCCAGTCATCGTACTTGGTGACCTTCGAACCGTCATGGAATTCAAACGGATTGGGCAACTTTTTATTGGATTTGAGTTCTCCAGCTTTGGCACCCAGGTCCTTGCCCCGGTTTTCGACATCGAAATTGAGCGGAATCTGTGCAGATACCACCGAAAACAGCCCTAAAACAAGGGCCACTCCAACAACCTTATTCATTTTCACTCCTTTACCAACAGCCTTCTAACACCTATGTAATTAATATATTCGGTAACACTCCATCTTAGCCAAACTCCAAAAAATTTTTCATTAACAAAATGTGAATGGAGTTTCCCATTTCTATAAATTGTATATCTCTAGTCGGTATAGGAAAAAAACGACATTATTTCTAAATTTCGAACCCGTGAAAGCCCTAGTCAGATCATTTATTATTTCATTGTTCATCGGTTCGCTACTGCCGATGAAGGCCCCAGCGCAAGAATCCAACGAGGAATTTCAACGCATCTCGGTAGTCCCCGTCATCGGCTATACCGAAGAGACGCAATACCAGTTCGGCGCCATGGCCATCCTGTTCTTCAAGCCATCCTTTGAGGGAGGAGCTATTTCAGAACTGGATCTTTCTTGCTACGGGACTTCGCGAAAACAACTGACAGGTTCGATATCCCCAAAGTTTTTCTTCCTGAAAGACCGCATCTCAACTGACATAGACCTCCACTACGAGAACTGGGTCGGCAATTTCTTTGGAGCAGGCAACAATCCCGACTACGACGACTTCCACAAGTTCGACCGCGAAACTTTTTACATCCAAGCTCTCGTCGAAGCGAACTTCGGTACAAAGCAGTGGCTCCCCGCATTCAAGTACGGTCCTTATGTTGAAATAAACCACACGAGTATTGATTTCGGCAACTACCATTACCACGGCAACATCGAGAAGCCCCAAGACACAGACGGCTGGCGAAACGGCATCGGCTATCATCTTTCGCTCGACACCCGTGACAATACCAACTGGGCAAGACACGGCTACCTGGTTCAATGGGGCCATTACTTCTACAACAAAGGTCTAGGCGACTACAGCTACACGCAGCAGGAACTCGATATCCGGGGATACTCCGAATTTATCTGGAGTACATCCATGGCTGTCGGCATGCTCTGGCAACGCGTCACTGGAGGGGCCCCCTTTGACAAACTAGCGGGGACCGACGGGCTCAAGCGGTTCCGCGGAGTCGAGAGGAACTACTTTTACGGGAACCAGGCACTGTTCTTGCAGGTGGAATTTCGCAAAAAGCTGTTCTGGCGCCTCGCCGGGGATATCTTCTTCGAAGGCGGAAAAACCGGCGACTACTTCAGCGACCTCATGCGGAACAAGTGGCACAGGAGCCTCGGCTTCGGTGGGCGGTTCGCCCTCAACCAGAGGGAAAACCTGTATGCCCGCTGTGAACTTTCATGGGTCGATTTCAAGCACATCGGCATGACGATGTACGTCCGCGACGCGTTTTAGCGGCAAACAAAAAGCGGATGCAAACCCGAAGCTTGCATCCGCCATTTTTGAGATAGAATAATCAACGATATTAAGGATTAATCCTTAACGCTGTTCCAGTCCAGAACACCCTTCTTGAGGAGGTAGATGTAACCCGATTCAAGAATGAGAAGGAATGCGAGGAGGATGAACAGCAATTCCCAGCCACCTGCGAGGAACTGGATGGTCCAGGGGTAAATAAAGGCAACTTCGAGGTCAAAAACCAAGAAAAGCATGGCAACCATGTAGTATTTGACCGGATAACGCTCATTTGCCGTACCGGAAACGTGAGCCAGACCACATTCGTAGGCAGAACCCTTAATAATAGTATGCTTAATTTTGCCCGGATGCAGGAACCAGTTGGCCAAAAGAAGGATTGCGGGTATGCAAAGAGCCATGATGACCAAAATGGTCATGGCGAACGTGGTGTCGAATATTTCAACATTACTCATAGTGATTTCAAAGATAGTAAAAAAGTTTTTGCTAATTCAATCCCTTTTTGTAAACTATATTTGGTAATCATGAAGAAAAAACTCCTTTCTTTTATTTTCTTAGGGAGTACATCACTCCTCCTCAGTTGCTCCGATGATGAAGCAGCCATGCCGGTAGCACCGACTCCTGTGGCTACGGTATCTTCATCTTCCGTACAGGCAAAACCGCTTTCGTCCCCTTCCTCGAGCTCCCTCCAGACCCCGAAGTCCTCAGCCGTCAAGACCAGTAGAGACACGACAGTCAAGCATGTAATCGACACCGTCAAAGCGGGCTCCAATATTGATTACCCCGATATCGATGAAACAGAAGTGTTCTGTTGGGAACAGGGTTGCGAAAAGACTGTCAAACCGCGTTCATCATCATCCAAGGCCACAGCAAAGTCTTCGTCTTCACATTCTGCCATCACAATTGATCAGCCCGAAAACAAGGCTCCGACAGTGAACGGCACGACCATGACCGACAATCGAGACAACAAGACGTACAACCTGATGCAGATCGGCGGCAAACTCTGGATGGCGCAGGACCTCAATTACGAAGGCAGCACCAGCGAATGCTACAACGAAGACCAAAACAACTGCAAAACAAACGGAAGACTCTACACATACAACAGTGCCCAGAAAGCA
>Ga0247611_10002980_pt1 | contig 26016 bp, 23 predicted proteins | sample 177DNAGHGhighgp2_FD_192422 | JGI IMG/M metagenome (GOLD analysis project Ga0247611, IMG submission 192422) | Sheep rumen microbial communities from Palmerston North, Manawatu-Wanganui, New Zealand - 1770 DNA GHGhigh gp2 | ecosystem: Host-associated > Mammals > Digestive system > Stomach > Rumen... | reverse complement strand
CTTGCATGTATTAGGCATGCCGCCAGCGTTAATCCTGAGCCAGGATCAAACTCTCCAAAAATTTATTTTTGTTTGTTTTGTTTTCCTTTTGCTCAATTCTATAAAAGAATTGTTGTTCATTTAACGTTACGTTTATTTCGTCATATACAGTTTTCAAAGACTCAATTGCACGTTCAAACAGCGTGCTTATTCATTTTACTACTAATAAAATTCAATGTCAACAACTATTTTATCTTTTTATACATACTTTTTGCGAAAAAAAACTAAAGCAGTTCAACTGGTTCTTACGCTTGATAGGGTATTATACTAAAGTACCGCAAAAACAAATCTATTAGGAATATACCACATTATATAAACAAACGAAGGAGTGAAAATGGCTTAACTAGGCCAAAATTCACTCCTTTTTGCTTGTCGACTGTCGAAAGCTTGACATTATATGTGAGTTATATTTTAATTTACAAGTATTATTGTATTAAATAATTGTAGCTCTGTACCCAATTTTGCGTAAGAACCGTTCAACTTGCTTTAGTTTTGATTTTTTATATTGATTATTTTTCTAATTTAATCATTTCAGTATATGCCATAATTAATGGGCCTACACCCTTTGCATCGTTTTCTACGATAGGCTCAGACATATAATATTCATATGTACCATCACGTCTTGGATTATTTTCAGGTCCTAATCCTGCAACAAGACATATACCACCTAAATTTAAATCTCCATCTTCATTAACTGTCAAATATTTCTTACAAATACCATCAAAAATATCCACACCAATTTGTCTATATCTTTCAGGTAAGAATCCTAATCTAGCTCCTTTTAATATTGCATACGCAATCATTGCAGAGCCTGATGTTTCAAGATAATTCTTTTCTCTCTTTGGATAATTTGGTACCTGATAGAACATTTTGCTTTCAGGATCTTGATATAATAATATACCATCAATTGCTTCCTTTAATAGAGACTTAATTGTATTGAATTCATCATACATTTGATTATCCATATAATCTGCAACATCAACAAGAGCTACAGTAAACCATCCAATACTTCTTAACCAGAAGTTCTTTGATAATCCTGTTTTCTTATCTGCCCAAAATAAAGTCTTTTCAGAATCATAACAATGGTAATATAATTTTTTGTCCTCATCAAACATATATTTTCTAACATTTTTAAATTGCTTAACAATGTCAGAATAATCCATCTTATTATATTTTGTTTGATATCTTGTATAGAATGGTTGCATCATATATAAACCATCTAGCCATACTTGATCATGATATATCTTTTTATGCCAGAAGTTACCTTCCTTAGTTCTTGGATGAGACAATATTTGTTCGTTATAAACTCTCTTAATTGCCTTCTCATATTTTTCATTATGTGTATATTCTAATAAATCAAATAATATTCTTGATTCAGATACATCATCAGTAGAATATTTATCAGGATGATATCCTAAAATTGTTCCATCCTCATTTACATAATAATCAGTAAATTTAATAACGAAATCTAAATATTTTTTATCATTTGTTGTTTTATATAATTCGATTAATGATGACATCATACAACCATCGATATAATTCCAACCAACTGCCTTCTTTAGTTTAATTTGTTCTATGTTCCAAAGTGGCATATCAGGACTTGATGTCATTAATTTATCGATATATTTATTTATAATATCGTACATAGAATCCTCCTCTAATATTATTTAATATTATATATAAATTTGTAAGCATTTACAACATAAAAAGATTTTTAAGTTCTACTTAAACGTTTAATATATTATTGCTTATATGTAGAATTATCTAATATTGACAAAATATCTAACCACTTAGCTATAATTACCTCATTAGAATACTTTAATGATTCATTAAATGCCTGAGTTTTATATTTCTCAAGCTTTTTATTTTTAATATATAAATCTTTAATTTCATTTATTGTTTCATTTATATTTTTATTATCAATTATTATAGATGCTTTTTCAGATATATCATCTATTTTTCTATATGTTAATATTACTAAAGATTGGCTTAATGCCTCTATTGCAGATACAGGCTTTATATTAATCATATCTGTAACAAATAATATATCTGCGTTTTTGTAAGCATCTAATTTATCATATTCATATTTTACTTCTACTATTTTTTCTAAGCTGTTTTCTAATATATAATCTTTAATTTTACCTTCGTATTTTATTCCATACATAATAAAATGAATATTTTTATTATTTAACATAGAAATAAATTTCAATGCCTTCATTGGGTCTTCATATTCATTATTAATAAATATAATATTATTCTTTTGATTAACGTCAAATTTTGGATAATATCTATTTGATGGATATACTAAAAATGAACCTTTATATTTTTTTATTATTTTATTTCTTTCAATATTATCGAAGAATATAAAATAATCAAATCCTTTATTAATTCTTTTTTGTTTAAAACTTAAAAAGCTCTTAGAATTCTTATAATATTCTAATATAGTCATTCTTTGTTTTGGTATAAGATATGATATATCATTTGACATGTAAATTAAAATATCATTTTTAGTTGTTAATGAAGATATTTTATCTATTATTTCTTTTTTATTTTTCTTTATATCATTAATATTATAATCTAGGTGATATAATTCAATTTTACTTGAAATATCTAAATCCATTTCTTGAGTTAATATAATTAATGATAATAATCTATATTTACTAAGCTTATTGATAGTATCTATCATAGATAGCTTATTATCATTATTAACTTCGTCTACAATAAATACAATCCTTTTCATAATTATTAGCGTAAGACATTCAAAATGTCTTTTTCTTTTATGCTACCCTCTCTTAATATTTTTAGTTCATTATTCATTATTGATATAACAGTAGAAGATATATTTGATGATACTTCATTAGTATCATATATTTTATCTACTAAATCATTATATTTTTCTTTTATTAATTCATATTCATTAATTGGCTTAAAGCCACTATCATTTACTGATGTTGTAAGCATTGGACCATTTTCTTCTAGTATATTTAAAGCTATTTTAGAATTAGGTATTCTAACTCCAATTGTTTTATACCCAATTTTATTAATTACCTCTTCCTTAGAATTTAATATAATAGTTAAAGCTCCTGGTAAAAATGCTTTAATTAATTTTTTTGCATCCTCATTTAATATAGCTATAGATTCAATTTGTTCTAAGGATGCACAAAGACAAGCTAGAGGCTTATCCTTAGGTCTATGCTTAATCTCATAGATTTTATTAATTCCATCTATATCAAATATCTTTGTTCCGATACCATATACTGTATCAGTAGGAAATATAATTACCATTTGAAATCACCGACATAGATAAATGTCATTCTATCCTTTCCTTCTAAATCCTTTAATACTTCTACTTTAGAATTAGGAAAATATTTATTAGCTAAAGCAATCATTTCTTCCTTTTTATCATATCCATGCTCGAAGGCTATCATAGCCTTTTCCTTTAATAAAGGCTTTAATCCTTTCAATATAATATCATAAAATTTCATACCATCTGAACCACCAAATAATGCAATATTTGGTTCATTATCTTTAACTAGAGGATCAACTAATTCATCATTTGGTATATATGGTGGATTAGATACAAATATATCAAATTTATAATTTTTTACAGGCTCTAGCATATCACCTTGTAAAAATTTAACATTCGCATTTAATTTCTCGTTATTCATCTTAGCTACTTCTAATGCTTCATTAGATATATCAGTAGCTATTACTTCCATATTAGGCTCTTCCTTATCTAATGTGATTCCAATACATCCAGAGCCACAGGCAAGATCACATACTAATACCTTTTTTCCTTTAAAATGCTCATCATATCTATATAATACATTTTCTACTAATTCTTCAGTCTCAAATCTAGGGATTAATACATTATTATTTACTATAAAATCATAACCATAAAATGTTGAATAGCCAATTAAATATTGAACAGGCTTATTATCAAATAAATATTTATCGAATATATCATTAAATTTATTAATAATATCCTCTTCAATTTCTTCATTCATTTTCATATATAAGAAATTAGTTTCTAATTTAGTTACAGCTTCTAATATTAATATAACTGCACTTTCTTCTTTTCCATTTTCATATGCTTTATCCTGCATATTTTTTATAAAAGATTGATATGTCATAATTCTTCACATCCTACAAATACATTATTTTTATATATTAATTTCATATTTATTAATTCTCCAGATTTTAATTTGGGATGAAATAATTTATCTCCCTCCCACAAATTCAAATCTAGGACCTTATCGATAGGCACCCAATGAAGTGTGCCTTCATCACATTCGATTAAATTTCCGCTAAAATCATTAGATTTATAAATATACATCATTTCTTCATAATCATCATTTACAAAAAGAATTTGACCACAATATTTCATTGAATGAACATCTAATCCAGTTTCTTCTTTTATTTCTCTAATGCATGCCTCTTCTTTGGTTTCACCTTTTTCTACGTGACCACCGATACCTATATATTTTCCTTCATGCATATCATTTTCTCTTTTATTTCTATGAAGCATTAAATAGCTATTATCTTTAATTAAATAGCATTCTACTGTCTCTATCATTATATCAGTCCTCTATATAATTATATCATTTAAATATGTAAAAAAAAGAAAAACCAGATTGTATCTGGTTCTATCCTTTTAATCCTCTAGCTTGTCTATCCATATCTTCAACTACAATATCATAGATTTCACCTAATGTTCTACAATATTCTAATACCTTCCAAGGCTCATTTGTATGGAAATGGATTTTAATTAAATCCTCATCACCTACAGCAAGTAAGCAGTCTCCATCAAAATTATCATTAAAGTAATCACTGATTTTATCTTCGTCTAAGTTTTCTCCCTCAATTAATAATTGAGTGTCATATCTATATTTTATTGATTGTTCTACCATTGTATAATCCTCCTGAATACAAAAATATTGTATCACAAAGAGTTAGTATTTGCAAACAATAAATAATCCGCCTAGAAAAGGCGGATTTTATAATTATTCAAATTCAATTGTTGCAGGTGGTTTAGATGTACAATCTAATAGTACTCTATTTACACCCTTAACTTCGTTTACGATTCTTCTAGAAATAATATCTAGGACATCATATGGGATTCTTGCCCAGTCTGCAGTCATGAAATCTGATGTTTGAACAGCACGAAGTGCAATTGCGTAATCATATGTTCTTTCATCGCCCATTACACCTACAGATTGCATATTTGTTAGTGCTGCAAAATATTGACCTAAATTGCATGATTTATCAACACCAGCCTTAGCAATTTCTTCTCTATAGATGAAATCAGCATCTTGAACGATTTTAACCTTTTCAGCTGTTACTTCACCGATAATTCTAATTCCAAGACCAGGACCTGGGAATGGTTGACGGAATACTAAATAATCAGGAATTCCTAATTCTAGACCAACCTTTCTAACCTCATCTTTGAATAATAATCTAAGTGGTTCTACGATTTCTTTGAAATTTACAACTGAAGGTAATCCACCAACATTATGGTGAGATTTAATTGTTGCAGATTTACCAAGACCAGATTCAATAACATCTGGATAAATTGTACCTTGAACTAAATAATCAACAGCACCAATTTTCTTTGCTTCCTCTTCAAATACTCTAATAAATTCTTCACCAATTATCTTACGCTTTCTTTCAGGCTCTGTTACACCCTTTAATTTAGCATAGAATCTTTCTTGTGCATTTACTCTTACGAAATTTAGGTTATATGGACCATTAGGACCAAATACAGCTTCAACCTCGTCTCCTTCATTCTTTCTTAAAAGACCATGGTCAACAAATACACATGTTAATTGTTTACCTACTGCCTTAGATAATAATACAGCAGCAACGCTTGAATCAACTCCACCAGATAATGCACATAATACCTTACCTGTACCAATTTTCTTTCTTAATTGTTCAATTGTTGTTTTTGCAAAATCATCCATTTTCCAAGTGCCCTTGCAGCCACAAACATCGTACACAAAGTTTTTAAGCATTTGCATACCTTCAAGTGAGTGGTTTACCTCTGGATGGAATTGAACAGCATAAATTTTCTTTGCTTCATTTTCCATTGCAGAAACAGGACAAGATGGAGTTTTTGCAATAATTTTATATCCTTCTGGTAATTTTGATACGAAATCTGTATGACTCATCCAAACTTGAGTTTCCTTTGATACATATTTAAATAATTTAGAATTTGTATCAACATCTACCATAGTTTTTCCATATTCACGCTTATCAGCATGAGATACTTCACCACCATTTAGATATGCGACTGTTTGACATCCGTAGCAAATACCTAAGATAGGATATCCCATATTGAATAATTCTTTACTAACAAGTGGTGCATCATCACCAAATACTGAATTAGGACCGCCAGTAAAGATAATTCCCATAGGATCATATTCCTTGATTTTTTCTATGCTCATATTATAAGGATGAACTTCACAATATACATTACATTCACGAACTCTACGTGCAATTAATTGATTATATTGTCCACCAAAATCAAGAACTAAAATCTTTTCTTCTCTCATTTTAACCTCCTTATTTTATTCCTAAACGATTAAAGATATAATCGACATTTACTAAATAATAATCTAATGTAAAGCATGAATCTATTTCTTCATTTGTAAGTACTGAAGTTATAGTTGGATCTTGCTTTAATAATTCACTGTAATGAATTTTTGTTTCTAATGCTTTCATAGCAATAGGCTGTACAGTATCATATGCCTTTTCTCTAACAAAGCCTTTTTCAATTAATTTATATAATACTCTTTGAGCGAAAATAACACCATTAGTTAAATTAATATCATCAATCATTTTGTCAGGGAAAACAGTTAAATTTTCTAAGATACCTTTAAATCTATTTAACATATAATCTAATAATTCTGTGGCATCAGGTAATATGATACGTTCAGTAGATGAATGAGAAATATCTCTTTCATGCCATAATGCTATATTTTGATAAAATGTATCCATATAGCCTCTCATAACCCTAGCACAGCCACAAATATTTTCTGAAGAAATTGGATTTCTCTTATGAGGCATAGCACTTGAGCCTTTTTGACCTTTGTTGAAGAATTCTTCAGTTTCTTTAACTTCTTGACGGCTTAGGTTTCTTACTTCAAGTGCCATCTTTTCAAGCTCAGAAGCAACTAATGCTAGGCAAGCCATATAATGTGCATGTCTATCACGTTGTAAAACCTGAGTAGATATTCTAGCATAATCTATTCCTAAATCTTTACATACAAATTCTTCAATTTGTGGTGGAATGTTAGCAAAATTACCAACAGCTCCTGATAATTTACCAACCTCTACTTCCTTACATGCATATTCAAATCTTTCTAAGCATCTTGTCATATCTGAATACCAAAGTGCCCATTTTAATCCAAATGATGTAATATCTGCATGCATACCATGAGTTCTTCCGATGCATGGAGTCATTTTAAATTCTAATGCTCTTTTCTTGATAACATTCATTATATCAATAATATCTTTTCTTAAGATATCATTAGCTTGTTTAAGCATATAACCATTAGCTGTATCAACAACATCTGTTGATGTTAAACCATAATGAATCCATTTTTTCTCGTCACCTAAAGATTCTCCAACACATCTTGTGAATGCTACAACATCATGCTTAGTAACAGCTTCTATTTCTTTTATTCTATCTACATTAAATGTAGCTTTATCAAGCTTTTTTAAATCCTCTTCAGGTACTATACCAAGCTTTGCCCAAGCCTTTGCATTAGATATTTCTACCTTTAAGTATGCGTTAAATTTAGCTTCTTCAGTCCAAATATCACGCATTATCTTTCTTGAATATCTTTCAATCATTCTACTTTTCCTCCATATGCTTTAAATAGCATTCCAATGTATTTTCCATTAAGCATGTAATAGTCATAGGTCCAATACCACCAGGAACCTTAGTGATATATGAAGCCTTTGGTTCTACATCCTTAAAATCTACATCTCCACAAAGCTTGCCAGTAACCTCGTCTCTGTTAACACCAACATCGATTACTACAGCTCCATCTTTAACCATGTTAGCTTTTACAAATTTAGCTTTTCCTACTGCAGCAATAATAATATCTGCAGTATTTGTGATTTCTTCTAAATTTTTAGTTCTACTATGGCAAATTGTAACAGTAGCATTTCTGTCTAATAATAATTTAGAAACTGGCATACCAACAATATTACTTCTACCAATTACAACTGCATGTTTTCCTTCGATTTGAATATTAGCATAATCTAATACTTCAATGATTCCCTTAGGAGTACATGATACAATTCCAGGTTGTTTCAAATATAGCGAAGCAACATTGATTGGATGGAAGCCATCTACATCCTTTGCTGGAGAAATTGCATTTATAACTAAATCTGGATTGATATGCTTAGGTAATGGTAATTGAACTAAAATCCCATCAACTGTATCATCATTATTTAATTCATCAATTATATTTAATAATTCTTTTTCTGTTATATTTTCAGGCTTTGTAATTGTTGTATTTTTAATACCAATTTCTACACAAGCCTTACCTTTACCTGTAACATAAGATACAGATGCAGGATTGTCTCCAACTAGAATTACAACTAAGTGAGGAAGTCTATTATATTTTTTACCGAATTCTACAACTTCCTCTTTCATACTATTTCTTCTAATTGTAGCAAGTTCCTTACCACTAATAACTATAGCCATCTTTCCATCTCCTTATTAAAATTTCTTATAAGCCTTAGCACCAATATCTGTTCTATGATATAAATTATCACATTTAATTTCATCTACTAATGCGTTTGCCTTTTTATTAGCTTCTTCTAATGTAGAAGCTGAAGCAACAACGAATAATACTCTACCACCATTAGTTACATAATTACCATTTTCGTCGAATTTAGTACCCATATGATAAATGTTATCACTTGTTGCATTTTCAATAACAAAACCTTTTTTATAATCTCCAGGATAACCCTTTGATGCCATAACGATACCAATTGTGTAATTGTTATCCCATGTTAAAACTGGCTCTTTTCCATCTACGATTGCCATAAATGCATCATAGATATCTGAAGTTAATCTAGGTAATACAACCTCAGTTTCAGGATCACCAAATCTAGCATTAAATTCAATAACCTTAATGCCTTTTTTAGTTTTCATTAAGCCACCATATAATACACCTTTGAATGGAGCATCCTCATTAACCATAGCTTTTGCTGTAGGAATCATAATTTCATTTAATGCATATTCATAATCCTTTTCAGTAATGAATGGTAATGGTGAATAAGCACCCATACCACCTGTATTAGGTCCTTTATCTCCATCATATGCTCTTTTATGGTCTTGTGCTAATTGTAATGGATATACCTTATCACCATCTACAAAGCACATGAAAGAAAATTCAGGTCCTTCAAGGTATTCTTCAATAACAACCTTTCCTTTACCGAATTTATCGTCTAATAGCATATCCTTTAAAGCAGCTTCTGCTTCTTCAAAGTTTTCAGCTATAACAACACCCTTACCTGCAGCTAAACCATCATATTTTAAAACTGTAGGGAATGGTGAAATTTTTACAAAGGAAATTGCTAATTCGTAATCCTCAAATACTTCATATCTAGCTGTAGGAATATTATATTTTAACATTAAATCCTTAGCAAAATTCTTTGATGATTCAATTCTAGCTGCTGCCTTTGTAGGGCCAAATGCTTTAATTCCTGCAGCATTTAAGGCATCAATGATACCTACTGCTAAAGATGCTTCAGGTCCTACAACTACTAAATCAATTTTTTCTGATTTAGCAAATTCAACAAGCTTTTCTACCTCTGTATCCTTTATATTAACACACATAGCTAGCTTAGAAATACCAGCATTACCAGGTGCTGCATAAATTTCAGTAACCTTAGATGATTTAGATAGAGCATGAACAATTGCATGTTCTCTTCCTCCACCACCAATAACTAAAACCTTCATAAAAATAATCTCCTTGTATATTAGTGTTTGAAATGACGCATTCCAGTTGTAACCATTGCGATGCCAAGTTCATCACAAGCCTTGATTGAATCCTCATCACGAATAGATCCACCAGGTTGAATGATTGCAGTTACACCATATTTTGCTGCAAGTCTTACTGTATCATCGAATGGGAAGAATGCATCAGATGCTAATACAAGCGAATTAACACCATGATCACGTGCCCAATCAAGAGCTATCTTTGCAGAACCAACACGGTTCATTTGACCAGCTCCGATACCTGCAGTTGTTTCATTTGCTGCAACTAAGATTGCATTACTCTTAACATGCTTAACGCACTTCATTGCGAATAATAAATCTTTCATTTCTTGTTCAGTAGGTTGCTTTTTAGTAACTACCTTTAAGTCAGCCTCATTCCAAATATCATTATCTAAATCTTGATATAGTAAACCACCATTAACTGTTAATGCTTGTTTTTCATCCTTGAATTTTGAATCCATATCAACAACCATTACACGGCAGTTTGTTTTCTTAGCTAATACTTCCTTAGCTTCATCTGTATATGAAGGAGCCATAATAATTTCTAAGAATACCTTCTTAGCCATGATATCCTTAGCTAATGCTTTATCAACTGGTCTATTGAATGCAACAATACCACCATAGATTGATACTGAATCTGCATTATAAGCCTTATCCCAAGCTTCTACAATTGTTGCTGCAGATGCAACTCCACATGGGTTCATATGCTTTAGGCCAATAGCTGTTGGCTCTGTAAATTCTTTTAATAAATTTAAGCATGCATTTGCATCTTGGATATTATTATAAGATAATTCCTTACCTTGAATTTGAGTAGCATGAACAATTGAATAAGAAGTCTTAGGACCAGCATATAAAGCTGCCTTTTGATGTGGATTTTCACCATATCTTAAAGATTGCTTTAAGCTGTATGTTAATGTAACTGATTCAGGATTTTCTTCTCCTGCCATCTTTGTCATATATTCAGCAATCATAGCATCATATTGAGCTGTAGTTCTAAATACTTTTGCAGCAAGACGTCTTCTTGTTTCATATGTTGTATCACCATTTGCTTTGATTTCAGATAATACAGTTTCATAATCATTAATATCAGTTACTACAGTAACGAATTTATGATTTTTAGCTGCAGAACGAATCATTGATGGTCCACCGATATCAATATTTTCAACACATTCATCAAAATCAGCACCACGTTCAACAGTTTGACGGAATGCATATAGATTAACACATACTAGATCAATGTATTCAATATTATGCTCTTTAAGTTGTGCTACATGCGATTCTTTATCACGAATAGCAAGTAATCCACCATGTACATTTGGATGTAAAGTTTTAACTCTACCATCTAATATTTCAGGAAATCCTGTAACATCAGAAATATCAATAGCCTTTACTCCACCAGCTAATAATACCTTTTTAGTACCACCAGTAGATACTATTTCATAACCACATTCTTCTAGTCCTTTACAAAAATCAACTACACCAGTTTTATCAGTAACACTAACTAATGCTCTTTTCATTTTTATTTCTCCTCATTAAATATTTTATTAATTGCTTCTACGTATAGCACATGTTCAATTTCATGAATATGTGCTTCAACTTCATCAATATCATTTCCGTAATATTCGAAGCCTCTTTGCATTATTATCTTTCCTGAATCAACACCAGAATCAACATAATGTACTGTAACTCCAAATACTTTTACACCATAATCAAAGGCATCCTTAATACCATGTGCGCCTTTAAATGATGGTAATAATGCAGGATGAATATTAATCATCTTGCCTTCATAATTATCTAATAATACCTTGCCAATATATCTCATATATCCAGCTAAGCATATTAAATCAACATTTAATTCCTTTAATTTTTCAACTATTATTGTTTCGAATTCTTCTTTACAAGAATAATCCTTTGCTTTGAAAACAAATGTAGGAACATTATGATTATTAGCTCTTTCAATTACATATGCTTTTTTATTATCGCATACCATTAAAACTACCTTTGCATCTTTAATTGTTCCATTTTCAACTGCGTTAACAATAGCTTCAAAATTAGTTCCACTGCCACTTGCAAATATAGCTATATTTTTCATTATTTATGAATCTCTACCTTGCCTGCATTATCTGTGATAGAACCGATAATATAAGCTTTATCACCATGCTTTGCTAAAATTTCAATAGTCTTTTTAGCATCTTGTTCATTTGCAACTGCAATAACCATACCAATACCCATGTTATAGATATTGAACATTTCTCTATGATCAACCTTGCCATATTTTTCTAAGAATTTGAATACTGGTAAAATTGGCCATGAGCCTTCTTTAATATCTAAGCCTTGCTTATCATTTAAGATACGTGGAATATTTTCATCAAATCCTCCACCTGTGATATGAGCAACGCCATGAACATCAACATTTTTAATAACATCTAAAACTTGCTTACAATATATTCTAGTTGGAGTTAAGAAAACCTCACCAACTACTCCACCTAATTCTTCATTATAAGAATGTAGGTCAATATTATTATCAGAAATAATCTTTCTTACTAATGAGAAACCATTTGAATGTACACCAGTTGATGCGATACCTACTAGGATATCTCCTGATGCTACCTTTGAATCATCAATTAATTTTGATTTTTCAACAACACCTACTGCAAAGCCTGCGATATCATATTCACCATCTGAATACATGCCAGGCATTTCAGCTGTTTCTCCACCGATTAATGCACAGCCTGCTTGAACGCAACCATCAGCTATACCTGAAACAATTTTTTCAAGCTTTTCTGGGATTGCATGTCCAAGTGCTACATAATCTAAGAAATATAATGGCTCTGCACCTTGTGCTAAAACGTCGTTAACGCACATTGCAACTGCATCGATACCAATAGTATCATGCTTATCCATTTCAAATGCTAATTTTAATTTAGTACCAACTCCATCAGTACCTGATACTAGCATAGGCTCCTTATAGCCTAAGCTTGCTAAATCAAACATTCCTCCAAAAGAACCAATTCCAGATACACATCCTGGTCTATCAGTTCTTTTAACATGCTTTTTATATCTTCTTACTGCCTCATATCCAGCTTCTAGATCAACACCAGATTGGCCGTATGCTTTTGAACCCATATTTATTCCTCCTATATATTAAGCTAATTTTTGTAATCTAGCATATATTTCTTCATATGCTCCCATTACATCGCCTAAGTCTCTTCTAAATCTATCTTTATCTAGATGATCATTTGTCTTAGCATCCCAAAGTCTGCAGCAATCTGGAGAAATTTCATCTGCTAATACGATTCTACCATCTGATGTTCTACCGAATTCAACCTTAAAATCTACAAGCTTAACGCCGATTTCAGCAAACATTTTCTTTAATTCTTCATTAACTTTTGCAGTTAAAGCATAAATTTCTTTTAATTCTTCATATGTTGCAGCACCTACTGCTACAGCATGATGATCATTAATAAGTGGATCTCCTAATTCATCATTTTTGTAACAAATTTCAAAAATTGTACTTGGAGCAACTGTACCCTCTTTAATTCCTAATCTCTTAGCCATTGAACCAGCAATAATATTTCTAGTAATAACCTCAAGTGGGAATATATCAACCTTATAACATAATTGATCTGTATCATTTAATGTTTTAATGTAATGTGTAGGAATGCCAGCTTTAATTAATCTATTATAAATAATAGTTGTTATTTTATTGTTTAATTCGCCCTTCTTAGCGAATTGTGCATGCTTAGCACCATTTCCTGCAGTTGCATCATCTTTGTAATGCATTACAATAATATTCTTGTCATCTGTCGCAAAAACTTGCTTTGCTTTACCTTCGTAAAGTAATTCTTTCTTCTCCATAATTAGCTTATCTCCTTATTATTTTTTAAAATACTTAACTGCATTTTCAAAAATATTTTGTTTCTTATTACCCTTAATATTCTTGAATAGATTATTCTCATATCTTTCAGAGTGGCCCATCTTACCTAAGATTAATCCATCATCAGAAATAATACCTTCAATTGCATATTCTGAACCATTTGGATTATATGGTGCTTCTGTTGTTGCCTTTTCATCAGTATCAACATATACGAAAGCGATTTGTCCATTCTTAGCTAATTTTTCAGCATCTTCTTTAGAAATCATAAATTTACCTTCACCATGGCTTACTGCAATACTATGTACTTCACCAGTCTTGTATGATGCTAACCAAGGTGATTTATTTGTCATTATCTTAGTTGATACCATTTGTGATACGTGTCTATTAATATCATTTCTGAATAATGTAGGTGAATTTTCAGTAACTTCACCAATCTTACCATGAGGTAATAATCCAGATTTTACTAATGCTTGGAATCCATTACAGATACCTAAGATTAATCCTTTTCTTTCGATTAATCTATTTATTGCTGCCTTAATATCCTCTTGATTTAATACATTAGCAATAAATTTTGCTGATCCATCTGGTTCATCTCCAGCTGAGAATCCACCTGATAAAACAAAGATATCTGCCTTATCAATATTTTCAACCATTTCCTTGATACTTTCATTGATATCATTTGAATTTTGGTTTCTAAATACTGTAACTACTGTATTAGCACCAGCCTTCTTGAAGGCACGTGCTGTATCATAATCGCAGTTTGTTCCTGGGAATACAGGTAAATATGCGATAACTTCATCTTTATTCTTTAATAATTCAACTTTAGCTTTAGTTGGCTTAAATTGTAATAATTCACAATTGTTATAGCCCTTATCCTTATAAACCTTAGTGAACTTCTTTGTATTTGCTTCCTCTAATGCAGCAAGAGTGAATTTTTCACCATTGATTACACCAACTTGGAAGTGGCTTGTACGTCCAATATGAATTACATTTGGTTCACAATCCTTTGGATAATCTAAGCTTCCTGCAACCTCGATTAGAATAGAACCATAATTAAATCTATCTAATTCCTTTTCATCATATTTAACATAGAAACCTGTTCCATTACCGAAGCTACATTTAGCAAGTGCTTCAATTAAACCACCATGTCCTAGTGCATATGCTGAAACGATTCTACCCTTTTCAATGTTGTGAGATACAAATTCAAAGTTTTCCTTTAATTGTTCAACATTTGGAGTATAATCTTCTTTTTCTTCATGCTTAACTAAATATAATTTATGTCCTCTTGATTTAAATTCAGGAGATATAACTGTATTTGCGTTAACAGTTGTAATGCCAAATGCCATTAGCATAGGAGGAACTGATAATGAATCATTAAATGTTCCTGACATTGAATCCTTTCCACCAATTGATGGTAGACCAAATTCAGTTTGCATCTTAAGTGCTCCTAGTAATGCAGCAAGAGGTTTACCCCAAGAATGCTCTGAAGTCATTCTTTCGAAGAATTCTTGATATGAGAATCTCATATTATTATATCTAGCACCAGCTGCAACTACCTTTGATATTGCTTCAATTATTGCATATTCAGCACCATGGTATGGAGACCATTTTGCGATATATGGATTATAACCAAATGCCATAATTGATGCTGTATCTGTATAGCCATCCTTAACTGGTAGCTTTTCTACAGATACTTGAGTTTCTGTCTTTTGATATTTTCCACCAAATGGCATTAATACTGTTGATGCTCCAATTGTAGAGTCAAACATTTCAATTAAGCCCTTTTGGCTAACTACGTTATTATCAGATAGAGTCTTAAATACTCTTTCTTCTATTGTTTCCTTTTCATCCTTTATAAATGGATTTTTATTTTCAACTTCACCAATGATTGCTTTAGCATGATGTAATGCACCAGCTGAATCAATGAATTTACGAGATAGATTAACGATTTGTCTTCCACGATAATTCATTACTAGTCTTGGTTCTTTTGTTACTACAGCAACTTTAGTTACTTCAATATTTTCTTCTTTACAATATTTAATAAATTCTTCTACATCTTTAGGCTCAACTACTACAGCCATTCTTTCTTGTGATTCAGATATAGCTAATTCGGTTGCATTTAATCCTGTATATTTTGTAGGTACTGCATCTAATGAAATTTCTAGACCATCAGCTAATTCACCGATAGCTACTGATACACCACCAGCACCGAAGTCATTTGATTTCTTAATTAATCTTGTAACCTCAGGTCTTCTGAATAAGTGGCATATTTTTCTTTCTTCAGGAGCATTACCCTTTTGAACCTCTGATGAACAAACTTCTAATGATTTAGTTGTATGCTCTTTTGATGAACCGGTTGCACCACCGATACCATCTCTACCAGTTCTACCGCCTAATAATAGAATGATATCTCCTGCTACAGGTGATTCTCTTCTAATAACATCAGCTCTAACTGCACCAACTACCGCACCAACCTCTAAACGCTTTGCAACATAATCATCATGATAGATTTCTCTAACATGTGTAGTTGCTAAACCAATTTGGTTACCATATGATGAATAACCAGCTGCAGCCTTAGTTGAAATAATTCTTTGTGGTAATTTACCAGGTAATGTATCTTTTACATCAGCATAAATATTTCCAGCACCTGTTACACGCATTGCTTGATATACATATGCTCTACCAGATAGTGGATCTCTAATAGCTCCACCTAAGCATGTTGATGCACCACCGAATGGTTCAATTTCAGTTGGGTGGTTATGAGTTTCATTCTTGAATTGTAATAACCACTTTTCTGGACTGCCATCTACATCGATAGTTACAAAGATTGAACATGCATTATTTTCTTCTGATTCTTCTAAATCATCTAATTTACCAATCTTTCTTAAATATCTAGCACCAATAGTTGCTAAATCCATTAAGCAGATTTTCTTTTCTTCTCTTTGTAAATCTGATCTAATATTGTAATAATTATCTAATGCTTCTTCTAATTCAGCCTTCATGAATGATTCATCAATTTGAATTTCATCAAGAACTGTACCGAATGTTGTATGTCTACAGTGATCAGACCAATATGTATCTAGAATTCTTAATTCTGTTTCCCATGGATCTCTATTTTCTTCTTTGAAATAATCAACAACGCACTTTAAGTCATCTGCATTCATTGCAAGACCCATTTTCTTACAATAATCAGCTAATTCAGAATCCTTCATTTTTGTAAAGCCTTCAAGAATTTCAACTGGTTTGATTGGGGCCTTTTCCATATCAGTTAATTCAGCTAAATTCTTTTCTCTAGCTTCTACAGCATTGATTTCATATTTTTTAACCTTTTCTAAATCAGCATCTGAAATATCATCATCTAAAATAATAATTCTTCCTGATCTAATGTTTATATCTGCTTCAGGATTAATAAGCTTAACACAATCTATTGCAGATGATGCTCTTTGATCAAATTGACCAGGTAGATACTCTATAGCTATGTATTTTTTATTTGTTAAATCTAACTCATCAAATACGTTATCTGTAACTATTTCACCAAATACTCTATATCTAGCCTTTTCTAATAATTCAGAATCAAAATTGAATAAATCATAAACATTAATAGTTCTAACATTCTTTAAGCTAAAACCTAGGTTTAGGTTTAATTCAGCTTGTAATGATTTTGCTTCAACCTGATATTTTTCTTTTTTCTCTACATAAATTCTAAAGTTTCCCATATTAATCCTCGCAAAATAAATTTTTATATTTTTGAATGTACTCATCTTTTGTTGTATTTGTAAAAGTTATATGAGCCATCTTTCTTTTTTCTCTAACTTCTGATTTGAAATAATCATGAATATGTATATTTTCATCATTTGTTAATTTTTTCATATTCTCGTAATCAAATCCTAAAATATTTTTCATCACTGTAGGTGATTTTAATTTAGGTTCTTCTAAAGGCATTTCTAGTAAGAATCTTGCAAGCTCTCTATATTGATTTGTTGTGCATCCTTCAATTGTATAATGTCCACTGTTATGTGGTCTTGGTGCCATTTCGTTAAAATAATAATCATTATCCTTAACAAAAATTTCAATACATAAGATTCCATAATAATTAGCATTTGCCATAAAATTCATTGCATCCTTTTTTATTTTTTCGAATACATCTAATTGCTTATCAACAAATACTTCATCAAGAATTCCTTTTTTATGTTTATTTATTCCCATTGGGAATGCAATAGTTTTTTCTTTACTTCTAACCATTATTACTGAGGTTTCAAAATCATATTTGATATATTCTTCTAAGATTCCTTCACCTTCTAAATAAGGTCTAACCTTTTCAATATCAGTTTTTGTTTTAAGCAACACCTGACCATGTCCATCATAACCAAGTGTCGTTGTTTTATATATACAAGGTAATCCGATTTCTTCAATTCCTTCTTTTAGGTCCTCTAGAGATCTAATAGCTTTAAATTTCGGAGTTTTTAATCCATATCTTCTTGCGTTCTCTTTTTCTCTAATTCTATTTTGAGAATCAAATAATGGCATAACTCCTTGCGGAATATTGTATTTATTTAAAATATAATTCAATTGCTCCGAAGGGACGTTTTCAAATTCATAAGTTATAACATCACTTAAATCTCCAAGTTTTTTCAAACCTTCTATATCATCATATTTAGCAACGACGATATCATCACAAACAAAGCTTGCAGAGCATTTAGGATTAGGGTCTAAGCAAATAGCTTTAGCACCTAAATTATGAATTTCTTCGGCCAGCATCATTCCTAGCTGTCCTCCACCAATTATTCCAACTGTCTTCATAAATTACCTCAACAAAAACAAAAAAGCAGCATTAAGATGCTACTTCATTCGACTTTAAAAAACCATTATAACATTTTAATGGTCTATATAAATTATTAACTTGCATCATTTGATTCATCATAGATTAATCCTCGACCCAAGTAAGTAATTTTATAATTTTCAAAGATATTAATAATAATATAATTATTATTATAGTCTCCTTGAAAACTACATTGATTATTTTAACATAAAAAGGGATTATAGTAAACAAGAAAAATCACATTTAAATATAATAATATTTAATAAAAATGGCTATTAGTATTCATCTAATAGCCAATTCTTTATTATAATTCAATTTTTAATACTGTATCAGTTTGATTTTTTCTGTATTCCTTTAGCTTTTCGCTTAGTTCTTTATCATTAGTAGCTAAAATGCTAATTGCTGATAAACCTGCATTTTTAGCTCCATTTATAGCTACTGTTAATACTGGTACTCCACCAGGCATTTGAACAATAGACAATAATGAATCTAAACCATTTAAAGCTCTAGATTTAACTGGTACACCAATTACAGGAAGTGTAGTCATTGCAGCAACCATACCAGGTAAATGTGCAGCTCCGCCAGCACCTGCAATAATTACTTTAATTCCTCTTTCTTCTGCAGTATGAGCATATTCATACATTAAATCTGGTGTTCTATGTGCTGAAACAACCTTCTTTTCATATTCAACACCAAATTCTTCTAATATTTGACAGGCTGCTTCCATGACCTCGTAGTCAGAATTTGAGCCCATTATTACTCCAACTCTAATAGCCATAATCTTATTTCTCTTCTAATAATTCAAATAATCTCTTTGCAGCTAGCATAGGACCATCATGTTCCATACCAGGAACAGCAAGTCTTGTATGAAGCACACCAACTTTTGTACCATTAGCAATTAATGTATTAAATACATTATCGATGATTTTTCTAGTTTGTTCTTCTCTTTGAACAGGGCCGAATGGATTAGCAAAGAATGATTCAGTCATACCTGTTTCTTGAGTTGTACCCTTTGCACGACGTGCACCACGAATGAAGATAGGCTTTGCTTCTTCAGCGTTGTTATAGAATTCTACAGCATCAGCACATTCTGCATCATAATTGTTTGCATATAAATACATATCTACATCATAGCCCTTCATTATTTGAGGGTATGTAGCAACAGGGATAACTAAACGAGAATTTTGCTTATCTGGGTTCATGAAGATTGCTCTATCCATTTCACGATATGCATAGCCTGCAGTCATATCATCTGTTCTAACAAATGCACCAATTTCAGTACCATAAGCAACAACCTTACCATCTTCAATCTTGAATGTACCCATATCATCAAAGATAGTTAATTGAGAAGAAATGTCATCTCCAGCCATTTCAGATAAAGCCTCTAAAGATTCACTCTTACCAGCTCCTGAATCACCCATGATAACTACATTTTTCTTTCTACCATCCTTTAATGTGATATGTACACATGCACCATGGATAGGTAAGAATCCATTATCAATCATCTTTGTGTTATATAAAGTTAATAACATTTTCTTCATATAACCGAAATAATCAATTGAATCATCATGTGGTGCTAAACCAACATAGATGTCATTTTTCTTATCATAATAGAATTCAGATTCACCATCATATTCACCACCGAATACATATAATAAATCTGGCTTTTTGTTCTTACATGCAGCAAGTGGAACGAATTCGAATAGGTTTCCAATTGTAATACCATGAGCCATATAATCTCTATGGAAATAAATATATGCTAATGCAGATCCTACTCTTGCAGCATAGCAATAATAATCATTTGCAACAAATCCATCTCTAATTCTATCCATTGGATTTTTCTTAGCTTCTGGATAAGTACCAGTTCTCTTATTCTTTGCAGAATATGAAATAAATGGTGGACGAATTACAATTTGCTCAATTGCATCGCACTTCTTTAAGAATGCATATTCTGAATCATTAGACATCCATTCATTCTTTGATAATAATAATGCTGCATTAACACCAGCTGGTAATTGACGATAAACTGAAAATTTAGCACCAAATAGCTTTTCAGAAACGCCTCTATATGTTGATAAAATGATGTTATTAAATTCAGATTGTGCATTAATGAAAGATGTAGATTCAACACCATCCTTAACACTTCTTGTTAATACTACTGCATAACGCTCTAAACGTCTCCAATAGTCATAGAAATGTTGAACTAAATCATATAATACTTCCTTTTTAGCTAAAGCTTTTGAATATAATTTATCCATTTCCTTGATTTCTTCAATATCAAAAGCGAATAATAATTTAAATAAACTAGTAGTATATTCAACAACTGAGTTTCTTGGGAAAATATTTAAAACTGGTAAGAATGCTTGGTTTTCTGATTTATATAAGCCTTCAACATATCTTGTCCATACTTCCTTGAAGCAGTCAGAGTTTAAAACTTCAACCTCAGTTTTGCAGAACTTTTCCGAAAAGTTCATTACTACTTGTCTTTTTCCTGTAACAAATTCCATAATTTTCTCCTTGTAAATCTATTAGAATAAACCAACAGTTTTTCCGTTGATTATATCCATCTTTTCTGCAGCTGGTTCCTTAGGTAAACCTGGCATTGTCATAATATCACCAGTTAATGCAACAATAAATCCTGCACCAATTGATGGCTTAAGCTCTCTAATTGTTAAAGTGAAACCCTCAGGTCTTCCTAATAATTTAGGATTATCTGATAAAGAATATTGGGTTTTAGCCATACAAATTGGTAATTTATCCCATCCGCATTTCTTTAATTGCTTCATTTGAGTTTTTGCTAGACTAGAGAATTCTACATTTCCAGCACCATATATTTCTTTAGCAATTGTAGTAATCTTATCCTTAATTGAATCATTTTCATCATATAACACCTTAAATGTATTATATCCATCATTCTTTTCAATTTGTTCAATTACCTTTTTAGCTAAATCAACTCCACCTTTTCCACCATCAGTAAATACTTCTGATAATGATACAGGATGACCATTCTTTATAGCCCAATCATTTAATGCTTTTATCTCATTTTCTGTATCAGTATAGAATTTATTGATAGCTACTACATAAGGTAGATTATATTTCTTTATATTCTCAATATGCTTTTCTAGGTTAACAATTCCTGCCATTAAAGCATCTACATTTTCTTCTTTTAAATCTTCTTTTAAGACACCACCATGCATTTTTAAAGCACGAATAGTTGCTACTATAACAACGCATGAAGGCTTAATTCCTGTTTGTCTACATTTAATATCTAAGAACTTTTCAGCACCTAAATCAGCACCAAATCCTGCCTCTGTTACTACATAATCAGCTAGCTTCATTGCTGTCTTTGTAGCAAGAACGGAATTACAGCCATGTGCAATATTAGCGAAAGGTCCGCCATGAATAAATGCTGGGTTATGCTCTAGTGTTTGAACTAAATTTGGTTTTAATGCATCCTTCATTATTAAGGCTACTGCGCCAGTCGCTTTAATATCTTTTACTGTAACAGGCTTCTTATCATAGGTATAAGCAACAACCATTCTTGAGATTCTTTCTTTAAAATCCTCTAATGATGTTGATAGACATAATACAGCCATAACCTCAGATGCAACTGTTATATCAAAATGATCCTCACGTGGTTGACCATTTGAGCTACCACCAAGACCAACGATAACACTTCTTAATGCTCTATCATTCATATCAAGGCATCTATGCCAAATAATTCTTGTTGGATCAATACCTAATTCATTTCCTTGATGAATATGGTTATCAATCATTGAAGCTATTGCATTATTTGCAGTAGTTATAGCATGTAGGTCTCCTGTAAAATGAAGATTGATATCTTCCATTGGAATAACTTGTGCATATCCTCCACCTGCTGCACCACCTTTAACACCCATTACTGGACCAAATGATGGCTCTCTTAATGCAACAACAGTTTTATAATTTAAGCTGTTTAAAGCATCAGACAATCCAATTGTAGTTGTAGATTTACCTTCACCTGCTGGTGTAGGAGATATAGCAGTAACTAATATTACCTTACCTTTTTCTTCACCTTTGATACAATTAGGATCTACTTTAGCTTTATACTTACCATAAAATTCTAAATCGTCCTCATTAATATTTAATTTTTTTGCAATTTCCTTAACAGGCTTTATATCAGCTTGTTGTGCAATTTCTAAATCAGTTAGCATAATTCTTTCCTTTCTGATTTGACTCTCTATCGAAAACAACTGTTTTTTTACGATATACAACAATAATACCATAAATAATTTATTATTTAAACTTAATAATTTTTGAAAGCGTTTACTTGATAATTATCTGTTTTGCGTCAAAATCACATATTACTTTTTCTGTTTTACTAGTAGGAATTGATTTACCTACAAAGTCAGCTCTAATAGGTAATTCCCTGTGGCCTCTATCAACTAAAATAGCTAATTCAATCTTAGCAGGACGTCCCATATCCATTATAGCATCCATTGCTGCACGTACACTTCTTCCTGTGTATAAGACATCATCAACTAAAATAACTATTTTGTCATCTACGTTATAATTAAAAATAGATTTATAAGAAATATCTTTCTTATGATCATCTCTATGAGCTGATATATCAATTGATTCAACAGCTACCTTTACACCTTCAAATTGCTCGATTAATGTAGCTATTTCTCTAGCGATTGGAGTACCCTTTCTTTCGATACCAACTAATATAACACTATTTAAATCCTCATTACGTTCTATAATTTCATGAGTCATTCTTTTTAAGGTTCTATTAAAATGCTCTGGCTCAATTACAATTTTCATATTTTCTCCTAAAAAATAAAGGAAGCCTTAACCGGCTTCCTAAAATTTTACTCTTCGTCGTCAGCTGGTAAATTAGCGTTATGAATTACTTCATCAACATCATCATACTCAGCTAAAGCTTCAAGCAATCTCTTGAACTTTCCTAAATGATCTTCATCTAGATCAACATAAGAAGATGGAACTAAATCGCAAGATGCAGTTTCAAATTCAAGATCAGGCTTAACAGCTAAAATTGCTGCCTTAATTCCTTCAAATGATTCTGGTTGAGCTGTAATTTTTACAAAACCATCCTCATCTACAATTAAATCTTCATAATCAGCATTTTCACCCATCATTAGAGCTTCTAATACTTCATCTTCAGTCATTCCTTCAAATTCAAAAACAGCTTTTTTGTTGAATAAATAGCTTACTGCTTGACCAATTGTACCACCAGTCTTGTTGAATGCTGTACGAACTTCAGTAAATGTACGATTATCATTATCTGTTAAACAATTAACGATAACTGCAACATTACCTGGACCCATACCTTCATAAGATTTTTCCTTTGTAGCACCTGATTTAACACCAGCTGCCTTTTCAATTGCACGTTTGATAACATCTGCAGGAACTTGATCCTTCTTTGCACGAGCAATTATATTTTTTAAACCTTGATTCATATCTGGATCAGGAACGCCAGCCTTTGCAGCAGTGAAAATTTCCTTTTGCCATTTAGCATATTTGCTTGATTTCATTGCAGCAGTCTTAGCCATTGATGCTGCACGTACTTCATGGGCTCTTCCCATTATAAACACAACCTTTCAAATTAAAGTTAAATATATTAATAATTACTCGAATATTATATTAAAAAAAGGCCTTAGTTTCAATATTTTTTATAAAAAATTTGGAATAAGGCCCTAAAATATTTAATTATCTATTATTTTTTTACTTTACCATATATAGAATTCCTATACATCCACGGCCACAATGTGATGAAATTACACATCCTGCCATAGTCTCATAAACTGGTACTCCAGGGAATTCATTCTTTAAAACTTCATTTAAATATGCTGCAGATTCAGGTGCAATTGAATGAGTGATAAAAATACAATCTGGATCTAATCTATCCTTATCACCTTTTATTTGAGCAACCATCTTATCTAAGGCAACCTTAGTTTTACCAATTGGCTTTTGTTGAACACTCATCTTTCCTTCTCTTACCTGAATGATAGGCTTAATTCTTAATAATGTTGCTGCAAATCTAGCAATACCAGAACATCTTCCACCTTTGTGAAGATATTCCATAGTTTCAATAACAAATTGTGTATAAACCTTCTCTGTATTCTTTTCTAAGTTGGCTGCAATTTCTTTTCCTGATAGACCTGCATCTCTATCCTTACATGCTTTTAATAATAATAATGCAATACCTGTTGATAGATTTTTAGAATCTACAGGGAATACTTTATCCTCGCCAATCTCTTTTGCTGCTATTCTAGCATTTTGTAAAGTTGATGACATTTGTCCAGATATACCAGTATAAACTACTTCATATCCTTGATCAGTCCATTTTCTAAATGCTTCCTCTAATTCTAGTGCTGATATTGCAGAAGTTTTTGGTAAAGTTTTTCTTTTTTCTACTTCCTCATATAATTTTGGAGTTGTTATTTCTTTAATATCTTTAAATGTTTCTTGTCCAAAATTTACATATAGTGATAATACTTCTATATCGTATTTTTCAATTAGTTCTTGTGTTAAATCACAAGTTGAATCTGTTATAATTTTAACCATACAACTACCATTTTATAACCTTTCATTTAACCATATTTATTACACTTATTATATTTTATTTTATACTTATTTTCAACTTTATTTGTTTAAACTATATTGATATAATATAATAGTTTATGGATGTGATAAAATGAAAGCATTACTTGTTGGTGTAACTACAAAATATGATAGATATGATATTGATTATTCATTAGATGAATTAGAAAATTTAGCTAATTCATTAAATATAGATGTCGTTGGTAAAATAAGTCAAAGCCTTGATTCTCCTAATGCAGCTACATATGTAGGAAAAGGAAAGATTCAAGAAATAATAATAAATATTAGGGGTAATGACATCGATTTAGTTATATTTAATGATGAATTATCTCCTACTCAGCTAAGAAATATATCCGAAGAATTAGATGTTGAGGTAATGGATAGAAGCTATTTAATATTAAAAATATTTGAATTAAGAGCTCAATCTAGAGAAGCTAAAATTGAAATAAAGCTAGCTAAAGACTTATATTTATTACCACGTATTCAATTTATGCGTGAAAAACAATCACGTATCGGTGGTGGTGCATCTACTGCTACACGTGGAGCTGGTGAAACACAAAAAGAATTAGATAGACGTCATTTAATGTCTGAAATTAATCATTTAAAGGATGAATTAATATCTATTAAGAAAATGAAAGAAAATCAAATAGAAAAGCGAAA